>OBLN01000211.1_pt1 | contig 21546 bp, 22 predicted proteins | sample 1519301 | NCBI WGS metagenome assembly OBLN01 (sample SAMEA2452533, study PRJEB22499) | sediment metagenome | reverse complement strand
TCAAGGATTAATTAATTATTTTAACCTTTTCTTTGAATAATGTAGCTTTCGTTGAATGAGAAATCGAAGAAGATTGTGAATGATTGGGTGACAAAAAAAATCTGATTGTGTGTCGGGAGCTATCCCTTTTAGCATTGAAAAGAGCTTAAGGGGAAGATGCCAACCCCGCACTCAATTGATGAGATAGGGGCTACTTTTCATTCCTTGAGTAGAAATTACGAGATTTTCTCCTTTAAATAAACAAACGCTTTACTGACCAGTTTTTCATCAGGTATCGGCCGATACGCCAGAGCTGATAACTCATTTTTGTATTGCGATTTTATTCTTCTCCAAATGGAATCAAAATCAGCAATCATCGGAGAATCCTCAAGCTTCTTATCGCGCCATCCTTCAGGCTCGTCAAATAACTCTTTGTCATGTTCATAAAGATAGTTGAATTGTTCTCTGAATGACTTGGATTCAATAAACTGTATACACTCGACATCTTCGACTAAATAATATAAGTCATAAAAATATCTGATTTTACTCGAAATACTATGCAAAGGGTCTTGAGCAAACGAGAATCTTATCAATGACACCAATTTTTCCAATAAAGTCTGTTCTTTGGTCAACACATTTACTGGAAAAGTGTCCAGTTGATACTCCTCTATTAAGTGATGATTATTTGTCTGATCAAGAAAATCATAAATAAAGCTTTTAATCAAAAGTGATCTATACGGAAAAGGGTTAGCGAAAGAGTTGATTTCAACGATCACTCTGTTATCGCTGTTTTTTTCTGAAGAAGGATATTTAAAAAGAGATTTCCTGAACCTCGAGCCCTTACTGGTAACACCTCCTTCCTTTACTTCAATTAACTCTTTTGTTATCTCCTTTTCAATTCGGCGAATAATAGTTTTTATTTCATTTTTTGTATTATCAGCAGAATGTAGAATAGCCAGATCCACATCCTCCGAAAACCGCTCTATTATTCTGTACCCTTTTGATAAGGAAGTCCCGCCTTTGAAAACCACTTTATCTGCATAGGAGCTAAGTGATAGGTAGTTTAATATAAGCGTTATCCAGTAGTCTTTCTCAACAAAACCCACTAAAATATTGAGATGCTGAGAAGCCGCTTTTAGGGTTTGAGAAAAGAGTTTTTTGTTCTTATGCAAAATCATACGAGATTCCACTTTTCAGCTGTCGGCAACGCTTTTTTTGCTCCCGGTAATCTGTATTTGGTAATTGGATTAAGAGATTTATAGAGTGTTTCCGTATTTCTATCACCTTCAATATAATCCAGCATTGCTCCCAATAAAGCTCGTACTGAAGGCGGATATTTTAACGCTAAACGTGTAAGTCTCATTCCATCCTTGTCGGATAATTTTTTTAGGATACTCAATAAACGCAGAATAGACTTATCTATTGAGGTATCGGGAATCTTTTTGATGTAGCGTATAGCATCCAATACTTGAAGCATCGGGATGTTATCTTTTGTAATCGTGTTTTTCTGTTTGATGAACGATATTGTGTATTGGCCCCGCTTTAATGATGGCCGGATTTCATTTTTTCCGATCTGTATCGTGTTGCTAATCTGAGTGGTCAATCCCAGTTGGTTAAATATACTGTAACCCGTTAGATAGCCGGTCACTTTTGAGTTTTCTTCCAGCAGATCTTTTACTACCTGTTTTTGGTCAGGCAACAAGGTCCCAAATGGAGTAGCTTCCGGTTTATAGTACTTACCTCTGGAAAGCTTTTCTATTTTTCCTGATTGCGCCATTCTGTTCAGTGCTTTTATAACAGCCTCTTTTTTGGTCACATCTTGAATCACATCGATATAGGTGAAGACATAACCTCTGGGTAATCTGTTTATAGTAACTTTCATATTTTCTGTTACTTTCATTATTTTACCACCTAACTTTCTTAACTTTTATGTCCAGTAAATTATATCATTTACTGGACATTTGTCAAGTATGGAAAATCATCGGAAGTAGTGATAAAAAAGAAAACCACAGACCTTCCTCTAACAGGATTATACTCTTTTATTAAAACCTCTTGTCGTTCAGCGTCCAGTAGGCCTGGGTATCTTAAAGAGCTTCATTGTCTTGAATGTAATCCCAGGGTGATTTACCCTGGTTGCCCCTTGCTTTGGGATCGACACTCAGCTCAAGGAGAGCCAAACTTCACCTTTAAAAAAACTCAAGATTTTAATCCCGCACTCAGTTCAAACTCATTTTGAACTGAGTGCGGGGCCTGACCCCGCATTTGGTGTTGACGGTTTTCTTTTCTTTCGTTACTTTTTTAAGCAGGATATCAAAAAAAGGAGGCTTCTTTGGAAACAGCTCTTTCTGTGAGAAATCTTTACAAAGTCTACAACCCCAAACGGCCTCACAAGACCGTAGCCGTGGACCATATCAGTTTCGACAGCCATTTCGGAGAGGTCCTGGGTATTCTGGGGCCGAACGGGTCGGGAAAGACCTCCACCATCAAATCCATCGCATCCATCATCGAGTATGAAGAGGGGGAGATCCAGGTCCTGGGCATGGATAACCGCAAAAAAAGAAAAAAAGTCATCCGGCATATCGGGGCTGTCCTGGAAGGCTCCCGGAATATCTACTGGACCATGAGCCCGGTGGAGAACATGATCTACTTTGCCGGGTTAAAGGGGCTCTCCCGCAAGGATGTCAAAGAACGGATGGAACAATATCTCCACCTTCTGGACCTGGAACCGGTGGCCCATAAACAGGTCCGTTCCTTTTCCAAGGGTATGCAGCAGAAAGTCGCCATCGCCTGCGCCCTTATCTCAAATCCTGCCATCGTCCTGCTGGACGAACCCACCCTGGGGCTTGATGTGGAGACTTCACGCAAGATGCAGGCCTTTATCAAAGAGATCGCCAAAGAACAGCGCCATATTATGATCACATCCCACGACATGCGTTTCATCGAAAAGACCTGCTCCCGTGTCCTGATTATGAAAAAAGGGCGTCTCATCGCCGATGATTCAGTGAAGAACCTGAACCACGTTTTTAAAAAACAGGTCTTCAAACTGACAGTCAAAGACCATCCCCGGGACGCTCTCCTGGATGAGCTCAGAGGGCAATGTGAATTCCGCATGGAACGCCACGATGAAAACACGGATCTTTTCCTGATTCTCAACGATTCCCAGACCCTTTATGCTCTCTTTGATATTCTGCGCCGATACAAGTCCACACTTTTGGGCGTGGATATCATCAAAGACGACCTGGAAGATATCTTTTTGAAACTGGTCAACGGCGACGGGACAGTCCCGGGGGAAGGAGGAAAAGACTCATGAAACGATATCTCAACCTTTTTGCCGCGGAAACCATGAAGAATATCGCCGAGATGCGGCGTTATCTTTTCGATACTCTTTCTGCCGTGGTGATCTTTTATATTATCTTTTTGGCCATGTTTTTCGGACTGAAAGGGCTTGCCAAAGGACAGATCAGCGCCGAGACCCTGGATCACATGATCATCGGGTATATCCTCTGGACCTTCGCCATGACCAGTTTTCAATCCACTTCCTATAAGATCTATGAAGAGAGCCAGCGGGGGACTCTGGAACAGCTCTATCTCTGCTCTCTGGGAATGGAGTGGACTCTGATCTTCCGTCTTATCCTGGATTTTGTCTTTTCATTTTTCTTTTCGGCTGTAATGCTTTTTATCACCATGCTGACCACAGGGCGCTGGCTTTCCATCGACATACCTTATGTCTTTTTTATCCTGCTCCTCAGCCTGCCGGCTCTCTGGGGGATCGGCCTGGCCTTCGGCAGCCTTTCCATGGTCTTTAAAAAGACCACAGCCTTTATGCAGATCATCACCTTCGGGCTTATCGGCGCTGTTTCCCTTAACGGGTATCCGGTCAATATCATGACCTTTATCCCCTTTACAGCGGGCGCGACGACCATCCGCAGATCCATCACAGGCGCCCCTGCCTTCCCTGCGTCATGGTATATGACCATAGCCCTGATCAGCCTGGTTTATCTCACAGCGGGTATTGTGATCTTTAAGATCTTTGAACGGGAAGCCCGCAAGAAAAATCTTTTGAACCAATATTAAAAAAAAAGGCCCCGGAAGAGATTCCGGGGCCCGATTTCGGACTCTTACTTGATCTTTTCAAAGACCGACTTGATGATCGCCAGCCCTTCAGTGAGTTCTTCTTTGGTGATGACAAGGGGAGGAGCGAAGCGGATGATATTGCCGTGGGTCTGCTTGGCCAGAAGCCCCGCTTCTTTCAAAGCGACACAGACATCCCAGGCCTCGAACCCCTTCTCAAAGACGACGGCGTTGAGAAGCCCTTTCCCGCGCACCTGAACGATCTTATCGCATTTGATCTTTTTCACTTCACTGCGGAAAAACTCGCCCAGTTCCTGAGCCTTGTCTGCCAGGTTTTCCTCTTCCAGGACTTCGATGGATGCGATTCCCACAGCCATGGCCAGGGGATATCCGCCGAAGGTGGAGCCGTGAGAACCCGGTGTAAAGACCTCCATGATGTGTTTATCTGCCACCACAGCCGAGACAGGGATGACACCGCCGCCCAGGGCTTTTCCCAGTGTCATGACATCAGGACGCACCCCTTCATGGTCAACGGCGAACTTTTTGCCTGTCCGGCAGAATCCCGTCTGGATCTCGTCAGCAATAAAGAGGACATTGTTCTTTTTGCATATGTCGGAGACAGCTTTCAAATAACCTGCATCGGGGACAAAGACACCGGCTTCTCCCTGGATGGGCTCCAGAAGAACAGCACAGGTATTTTTCGTAATAGCTTTCTCAATGGCTTTGGCGTCGTTGTAGGGAACGATCTTGAACCCCGGAGTATACGGCCCGTAATTCACGCGGGCATCGGGATCCGTGGAAAAGGAGACGATAGTAATGGTCCGGCCGTGGAAATTGTTCTCGGCAACGATGATCTCCTGCTTTCCGTTTTTGATGCCCTTCTTTTCGGCTCCCCAGCGGCGGGCCAGTTTCAGGGCTGTCTCGACGGCTTCCGCCCCGGTGTTCATGGGCAGGGCCATCTCAAACCCTGTAAAATCACAGAGTTTTTTGAGGAAGGGGCCCATCATGTCATTATGGAAAGCACGGGAAGTCAATGTGCAGCGGTTAAGCTGATCGGTGAGCGCCTTGATGATCTTAGGGTGGCGATGTCCCTGGTTGACTGCCGAGTAAGCGGACAGGAAGTCAAAATACTCTTTTCCTTCGGGATCTTTGACCTTGGCCCCTTTAGCCTCTGAAATGACTACCGGAAGAGGATGGTAGTTATGGGCCCCATAGGTGTGATCCATGTTAATAAAGTCTTTCGTGTTCATCGTGACACACTCCTTTCAATTTCTATAAATAAACAGTAGTTACGATGCTTCCTTGTCTGAAATCATCTTACCTGATGAGATATCACTCTGTCAACTCAATTCGCTCAGGCTCTTGTTTTGAAAGATAAAGTCTTCGATTATAAATCTTTTTGGGAGGAAAGTCTCTCTATTTCACATACTCATCCCAATTAACCTGTTCTTTTTGACCCATTTCCGCATTTTTTATACGGCCCCGGAAAGCCGGGAGTTTCATTTTAAAAGAGCTCTCTTTTTCCATATTTCTATTGAATTACCGTCAGGACAATTTATACTCTCTTTATGCTGAAAAAAGGACTGATTTTCATTCTGCTTCTCTCGATTTTTACCCCTCTTCTTTTCGGAGCCTCTTTTTTTAAAAACAAGTATTACCCGGAAAACATCAAATGGATCGAAGTCAAGACAGAGCACTTCCGCATTCTTTATATGCAAGGCCATGAATATCTGCTTCCCCTGACAGCCCAGTTCTCTGAAGACGCTTACGATTTCAACAATGACATCTTTACCCATGAGATCGACAACCCCATCTATCTGATCCTCTATCCCTCGCCCCAGATGTTTTCCCAGACTCAGCTTGTCCCGGCCATCCTTCCTCCCAACGTAGGCGGGTTCGCTACATTCAAAAAAGACCGTGTGGTCATCCCTTTTAACGGAGATGTCACCTATTTCCGGGAACTCATCTACCACGAGGTCTCGCATATTTTCCAGTATCATGCTTTTCTGAAAAATCCCCTGGCCGGTCTTCTTGCCGAAAAGATGAGCCTTCCCACATGGATCTTTGAGGGGTTGTCTGAACACGCAGCAGGCGACTGGAAAAACCCCAAATGGATGGTCCTCAAGGATGCTGTCCTTTACGGCCGTATCCATGACCCTGCCTATTTCGAAAAGGCCGGGACCATCGACTATCTGGGATACCAGGAAGCTCACTCCCTGGTCAGTTACCTCTACACCCATTACCCGGAATATCAGATGGATGATTTTTTGAAAGAACTCAATATGCGCCTTGATATAGAGGAAGCTCTCAAAACCGTTTACGGACTTGATTTCCCCACACTCTATCATCGCTGGAGGGAAACTCTTAACTCTGAGGTCCAGGCCTGGGCTTCTCAGCGTCCGACGCTCTTTTCCCAGGAGACCCGCCTCTTTCCTCAAGGGACACTTTTCGTTTTCCCGGGAGAGCATTTTTATATCACAGCTGAAAACGGGTCTCTTGTGCGCAGGATCATTGACGACGACGAGTACAGGGAAATCCTCTACACCCCCTCCCCTTTCACCCTTCTTCTCACCGACAGAAGCGCCATGTCCCTGTCGCAGGACCGCGGAAAATTTGCCTTTGTTTTTTACAAGAACAGCCGCTACCATACAGGGATCTATGATTTTTTCACCCGCACGGTGACAAGCGTTCCCCTTCCCGATGTGACGGACGTCAAAAGGATCTTCTATCATAACGGCCGCCTCCACCTCCTTGCTAAAGAGGGGATGAAGGCAGCGGGCTTCATTCTGCAGGGGAAGAGATTCCAAAGAGTGAATATCCCCGTGGATCAGGCCGATGCCTGGGTCAAGATGGAGTCTGACGACATCTTTTTCAATACGGTGGGAGGACAGACCTACCTCCACGACGGGAATCGTATCTTCTCCGTGGACGGAGCTCTCCTTTCTGCGGCTCCCTTTTCTGAAGATTCAATCTTTCTTCTCCTTATCCGGGGAAAGGATAATATCCTCTGTCACTATAACCGCAAAGACCATTCGTTTCAGAACTTTACGGCGACAAGAGAGACCGTTCTCGACTTTGGTTTCACCGATCACGGTCTCGTCCGTTATATTTATGCAGACGGAAGGATCATCCCGGCTCTCACTCCCCTGCCGCAGCTGGGTTCCCGGGAAGAGGGACCACAAGTCTATTCAGCCCCGGATCTGACAGATGCTGTCTATTATGATACAAGCGACTTTGAGCCTGAAAACTTTGTGGATACTCTCACCCTGGGCGGGCTTCTTTATGGTGTGGACATTACCGAAAACAAATATGTCCGTCTCTCCACCGGCATGGCCATGGACAGCATCCTCAATGAAAATCAGCTCTTCTTTGTCATGGGGTATCATGTCAACGGCTCCGGGGAGCTGGATTTCGGCCTCTACTACCGGAGATCAGGGAACAGACCCTCTTATCTTGCCACTCTGGAGAAGTCGACTGTTCACAGAAACGGTGAAGAATATAATCTGTCACAGCTTTCGGGGCAAGTCCTTTGGCCTTTCTCCCTGACAGAGAGTATGATGTTCCAGGGAGGGGCCCGACTCGAAGGATTTTTGGGCAAGGGAGAAGAAACACGGCCCTATGCCGGGCTGGCTTATGTCAAAGACACGGCCTACGGGCGGCTCTATCCTGATTACGGGATCAGAGCCTTCCTCTACGGCGGACTTACCTTCGGTTCTGAGACAAAGACAGAGCTCCAGGCCGATGTCCGTTTCTATTTCATGCCCTTTATGCTACGCCTCTTCTATCAGGACTCTCCTTCATCCTACCGGGATGACAACTATCTTAGAGGATACCGGGAGACCTATTTCCCGTCGCGCTATAAACTCATGGCTAATATGGAGGTCCGAAGCCCCATGATCTGGATCCTTCCGGGATGGAGAAAGCCCTTTCAGCTGCCCCCCCTCTCTCTCTTTCTTTTCGGGGATATGGGGCTCTTTACTGATGATCTGTCCAAAGTCACCTGGGCAGAAGAGGGACACCTGGCCGACCCTCTGGCCTCCTTCGGTTACGGTGTTACGCTTCATCTGGGACAGAATATGAATCTCGACATGACCTTCTCCCATAAAACAGACCTCAAAGAAGCTGAAAAGAGGCCTGTTCTGGAATTTTCCATTAACAAACTCTTCTATTGATCCTGTTTAAAGGTCTTCTTACGAAGCATTTTTGACGCCAGGGGAAATCCCACAATGAACAGGATCATCGCCGCTATTCCGATGATGGGATGAGTTTTGAATCCGGAAAGAAGCGCCACGATCTTATCTCCCATCTTATATCCCAGAAAGACCAGAAGAGGGGTAAAAAGGAGATTTGCCAGGGAATCATAAAGGAGAAATTTTCGAAGATCCATGCGCATGATCCCGGCAAAGACAAAAGTCTGAAATCGGATGCCCATAATGAACCGGGCCACGGGGATGGACATCACTCCGTAACGGTTGAACCAGAGTCGGCCGAAATAGAGGCTATCCTGATTAAGCACTTTCTTCAAAAAAGAGATCCTCTTCAAACCGTGGTGCATCCCCCAGCCGATGAAATAAGCCAGAAGGTCTGCGGCGATGACAGCGGCATAAGCCACAAGTATCGACGGAAAGAGGTGGATGATATCCCGGGAGACCAGAACACCTGTCCCGATGAGGACAAATTCTGAAGAGATTGCCAGAAATGAAAAAAAGGCAATAAAAATAAAGAGTCCCAGATAGGAGACAGACCCGATAATGGCAATCAGCTTCAGAAGCAGCAGTTCCATTCAGAGAGCTTACCCTTTCGCAGAGATCAATTCATCAAGCAGGTTTCCCAGGGGGATAGAGCAGATAGAAGCCAAACCTTCATTCCATTCGGCCAGCCAGTTTTTATAGATCTGCTCCTCGTCAGAATAGACATCACCCTCAGAGACAAGGGTGGCATGAGGAGCCAGAAATTCCTCCCGTATGGGAAGATGAGCCAGGAAAAGAGGTGTCTCACGGGTCACCGCCACTTCCTCAGGACTGTCGAACAGCGCAGCATAGAGTGTGATATGGATGATGGAGGCCTCATCTGTAAGCGTCACGGCAAAGACTTTAAAAGCCAGATAGCCCCCTTTATAGGGGATGGCATAGAGCGAACCGGTCTTCATTGCTGATCATCCTCCTTCATCTCAGGATAAAGCATATCCAGGAGAAAGGCAAGCACCTTGACTGAACGCTTCCGGGCATGCATGCATAAGACCCCTCCCCCTTTCCGGATGAACCTGACAAGACTTCGTCTTAATACCCACTGAGGGAGAGGGAGAAAATCCAAGAGCATAAAATCCCAGGGACAAAAGGGCGTCCCTTTCTTATGAAGATCCCGCACAAGGGAGCAGGTATGATAACCGTGCGGTGTTCTGACAGGGGGGCTGGCGACTCCGAAGGAAGCCAGCAGATCTTCATTGCGTTCCAGGTCGTTGACGATCACACGGTTCGAGACCGGATAGAAGAAATAGTGGCTGAAGGAATGATTCCCCACCGTGTGTCCTGCAGCCAGGATCTCTTTGACGCCGGCTCCGTCAGGACGGCAGCGGGACCCGTTCACGAAAAATAAAGCACGGGCACCGAAACGGGCCAGCAGCTTCAGTATCTCATCAAGGGATTCAGAGGGGACATCGTCGATGGTAATGGTGACAAACCCGGTCTGCGGCCTGTAATAGAGAGAAGCGCATTTCGTTTTCTTCAGCGTGAGCGCCCAGGACCATCCCAGATAGACAGCCACCCCGAAGGTTATGATCATGGCAGGATCCATTGATCTCCTTTCAGTATTTACGTCCCTTCCATTCGACTTCGCCCGAAAGGAAGAGAAAGAGGATGCCGGAAACTATGGTATAGATGACATGGAAGAAAAAGTAAAAGGGAAAGAGATAGAGGAGCTTTCTCCGGTGAAACCGTTTAAGCAGAGTCCTTAAAAAAATAAACTGTCCCGCAGCTGCCGGGATCAGATAGAGGGGATGCAGCAGAAAAAGAAGGTGAGAGACAAAGATAAAGGAAAGAAAGACAAAGAGACGGAGATCCAGGCGATATCCTCCCTTGAGCCACCGGATCCGCTGTCGGACAAACTCACCGGCCGAAGCATAGCCTCGGGTCTTGATCACCGTGTCCGGGTCAAAAAAGAAAAAGGAATCCCCCCATCCCTTCTTATGGATGGTGTGAAGCAGCAGGGTATCTTCTGTGAGGGAATTCTCCCCGTCTACTTCATCCAGGAAGACCTCATAGATGTCCCGTCGGACCACGATATTCCCCCCGGCACAACTTGAGGGGATCCTGAAAAAATCCAAGCCCGCAGCAATGCCGATAAGCATGAACATATCCAGGGTAAAAAATGGGCTCCCTTCGATCTCTATAAAACCCGCAAAAAGAACGGCATCGTCATGGACTCTTTTGTTGAGGGTCTCAAGCCAGTTCCAACGGGGCTTACAATCGGCATCGCAGAAAACAAGATACTCTCCGTTGGCCACACGGCTCCCTTTAGCCAAAGCCGCCAGCTTGCCGTACTCGTCATAAAGATGGAGAAGGGTCAGCTCCTCGCCGGAAAGAAGCTCATCACCCCCGTCTTCAGAATGGTCATTGACAAAGATAAACTCCCGCATACGATGGCTCTGTTTTTTCAGAGAATCCAAAAGGGTCTCAAGATAGCGCTTCTCATTGCGAAAAGGGACGATAACAGAAAAAAAGAGGTTCTGGTGGCGGCGTTTCACAGGATAGGCTTTGACAGCCAGGGCCAGGACAAGAAAGACAAAGAAGTAGAGAAAAGAGAGAAATATCATTTTTTCGGCCTCCTCTCTTCCGTCACTCTTTCCACCGGTAACCCCCTGCCCACGCCCAGAGAGGCATGGCCAGGAGATAGGGGACAAAGAGCAGCCGCGCCGGCAGATACCAGACAAGGGTGGAAAGCCTTCCGTATCCTTTCAGGGCGACGGCAAGAAAAAGAAGTTCCATACAGGCACTCACACCCCATCCTGTTATTATAGTCGTTCCAAGGCCCGGAATCAATAAACCCAGAGGAGATATCAAATAGAGAAGATAGAGAAGGTAGACCGCTCCGAGAGCCAGCCGGGCGGAGAGGCCCCAGTGAAACACCCCCGAGGCCCATCGGGCCCGCTGATGGATGAAAGCACGCAGGGAGGGCTGGGCCTTCGTCCTCACGAACAGTTCGGGATGCCAGGCAAAGGAGAAACGCCCTCCGCCCTCTTTTCCCAACCGCTGGATCATCAGGTCGTCGTCGCCTGTCTCGATTTCCTCGAGTCCCTGAAACCCGCCGGCTTTAAAGAAGAGATCCCTGCGGTAAGCCAGGTTATTCCCGGTGGCAAGAAGAGGAGTCTGCCATCCCAGAGCTCCTTCTGAACAGGCTGCTAAAGCCAGCATCTCCAGATTCATAAGCCGGTGATACCACTTCTCTTCCCTATAGAGGGCTCCTCCGGCGACCAGCCCCGTCTCCTTTGAAAAGAGAGAAGCTATGCCTTCAGCCCATCCGGGAAGGGGGATACAGTCAGCATCCGTGAGCAGAAGGACATCTCCACCGGCAGTTTCTATGCCCCGGGTCAGGGCTCTTTTCTTTCCCTGAAAAACGCCCTCCTCCTCTTTAAGGGAGATAACCACGGCTCCGGGGTAACCCTCCATAAGTCTCCTTGTCCCGTCTGTGGACCTGTCGTCTACGAAGATGAGTTCAAAGGGAAAAGTCTGTTCCTTCAGAGCCCGGAGGAGCGCTGGAAGATGATCTTCTTCATTCCGGGCACAGACGATGAGAGAAAGATCAGGAGGAGAAGCTGTTTTTTGTGTATTCCTTCTGTTTTTTACAACCCCTGTTGCAAGAAAAAGCAGGGCGATAAGATAAAAAAAAAGAAGGACACCTCCGGCGGCAAGGATTATATTCATCTCAGTGCTTCCCTGAAGGCCTGAACGTGATCCGCCCTATTATCCCGTTCAAAGGCCGTTCCTACTACGATTATATCTGCTCCGGCTTCAGCCGCCAGACGGGCTTTTTCCGGAGTATCGATCCCCCCTCCGCAGATCACCGGGATCTCCACGCTGCTGCGGACAGCTTTGATGAGAGCTCCGGGGACAGCCTCACGGGCCCCGCTCCCCCCCTCCAGATAGATCATCTTCATTCCCAACATTTCTGCCGCCATGGCATGGGCAGCGATGATATCCTCCTTGTCCCGGGGAAGAGGTAAGGTGTGGCTCATGTAATGGACCGCAGTCACTTTTCCGGAATCGATGAGAAGGTAGGCGGTAGGGACAGCGTCCAGGCCGGCTTTCCGTATCAGAGGGGCAGCTCTGACATGCTCTTCTATGAGAAACTGGGGATTACGTCCGCTGACCAGGCTGAGAAACAGGATACCGTCAGCATCACGGGAGACTTGCTGTGAAGAGGCTGGAAAGATATAGACCGGAAGAGAGGCTGAAGCCTTAAGCACCCGGATCGTCTCATGGAAACGTTCTTCCATCATCAGGCTCGTCCCCACAAGGATGAGGTCGACGCCCTCTTTCTCACAGGTGCGGGCAAACTCCCCGGCTTTCTCCGGCTCCTGCTTGTCCGGATCCATAAGAACCCACAGGAGCTTTCTCTTCTCTTTCCGGGCTTCTTTCACTCTTCTTTCCAGGGCGCTCATGAAAAAAAAGCCTTTCTAATGAGAGCAAGGACAGCCTTGTTCTCCTTGAACGCAGCTTCCAGGATCCCGGCTACCGTCACCCGGCTGGGATCGATCTTGGATACGATTCTGATCATATTATTGATATCTTCATCCGTAAACTTGACAAATGGCTCTTTGATCCGATAAAACTTTTTGGATGTATTCCCGATGGAACGCATGAGCTTCTGTTTGTAGGGTTCGAGGGAGTCCCGGTCTCTCTTTCCGGCTTTCAGGGCTTGTACAGCCGTCTCTCCTGCCAAAGCCCCCGACTCCAGGGCATTGCCGATACCGGCGCCGGTAAGGGGATTCGCCAATCTGGCGGCATCCCCGGCGATCATAAAGCCTTCTCCGCAGACCTCTTCAAGGGGTTCTGATGCAGAGACGGCTCCTGCTACAGTCCTTATCACTGAAGCATCCGGGAAACGGCCTGACACAAAACGGTCCAGATAAAAACGTGCGTTGAATCCCGCCCGGGAACGGCTTCCCAAAAGCCCCAGTCCCACATTGGCCCGGTTTCCTCCTTTGGGAAAGATCCATGCATATCCTCCGGGAGCGATCTCATTCCCCCCGACCATCTCGATCATCTCCTCCTCATGCGGAGCCCCCTCTAAGGTGTATTGAAGGCACATCTCAATGTCGGATGGCGCCAGGGTCGTCCTCACTCCAAGCTGAGCAGCCAGCCGGGACTCGATCCCGTCAGCCAGGATCAAAAGTGTAGCCCTGATCTCCTGATGAAGAGGATGGTCTGTGCGGACAATAAAGAACTCTTCAAAAGGAAGGACCTTCGTCACCGCTGCACGGGTCAGAAGAAAGGCCCCGCAGTCGGCAGCTTTCCAGGCCAGGTCTCTGTCAAACCGGGCCCGGTCGAGGATATAACCCTTTTCTGAATAATGCATCACAGCTTTGGTTCCGTCAGGGGCACGTAAAAGAGCGCCTCTGACTTCAGCCTCGATCCAGGGTTCTTCCACCCCTGTATGTTTCAAAAGCCACTTTTCACTGACCCCTTCGGCGCAACGGACAGGGCTTCCCACTTCCTGGCGCTTTTCCAGCAATGCGACAGAAAACCCCTTTTCAGCAATAATCCGCGCCGCCTGAGAACCTGCGGGGCCTGCACCGGCGACCAAAACGTCAAAGTGTCTCATAATCCTCCCCGTAGTCAGGAATACCGGGCCAGAGGGCGCCTACGGGACAGGCATTGACACAAAGACGGCAATCATTGCAGCGCTCAGAAACCAGAGTCAGGTGAAAAGACTTCATCTGAAGCGCTCCCCGGGGACAGAGAGCCACACATCCCCCGCAGGAAATACATCTCCCATAATCTATACGGACAGCCATAATCCTCCCATCCCCATGAGAATGGATAATTTATAAACCAGCGACGCTCTCCGGTACAGCCCCCTTCTCATGGAGATCAGCGCTCCGGTATTGCAGAGATTGACCCCGCCCATGATCATAAGGGCATAAACTCCCGTCTCCCGTACTGTGAGACTCCCCCACATTGTAAATCCCGCTAAAATGAAAGTCAACACCCAAAGAACGAGAAGCCCCCGCTTCCGCCCGGCTGTCAGGGGAAGAGTCCTCCGCCCGGCTCTCCGGTCTCCGTCCATATCCTCAAAATCCTTGGCGATCTCCCGCATCCATATGATGATAAAGGAGAAGAGAAAAGCAAGCCCCAGCAACGGAGTGTATCCCCGGGACAGGATCACAGAAAGGAAAGGAGAAGCTGTGGCCAGAGCAACGGCTACATTTCCGAGAAAAGGGCCTTTAGCAGGTAAACGGCTGTAGAGATACAGAAGAGAGCCCACAAGCAGGGTCAAAAGAAGGAGGGGAAAGGGAAGAAACAAAGCCAGGAGAAGAGCTCCCGAAGCGAGAATGATCAAAAGGCGCATGGCCTCCCGGGGCGGAAAGCCCCCGGGAAGGGGACGCCCGGGACGGTTCACTTGATCGGCCTCTTTGTCGCTGATGTCATTGAAGACATACCCCGCAGCGGCCAGAAAAAGCCACGCAGCGATCAGTATAAAGTCTCTGTTTAAAAGAGGCCTTTCAGCCAGATGAAAGGCCAGGAGAAAAGAAAGGAAGATAATCCCCAGATTCAGGGGACGGATCAATCTGAAGATGGCAGCGGTTCTATTTCGTCCCGGTGTGCCCAAAACCTCCCCCGCCCCGGCCGGTCTCGTTCAGCTCATCGCACTCTTCCCACCGGGCTTCATAGACCCGGCACAAAACAAGCTGAGCCACCCGATCGCCAATTTCTATGAAAAAAGGCTCGTCGCCGCCGTTCATAAGAATGATCCCCACTTCCCCCCGATAATCGGCATCAATGGTGCCCGGGGCATTAGGAATGAGAAGGCGGTGTTTCAAAGCCAGCCCGCTCCGGGGCCGGACCTGAAGCTCATACCCGGGAGGGACTTCTACAAAAAGCCCTGTCCTGACAAGAGCTGTTTTCCCCGGAGGGATCTCTTTGGACTCGGCAGCGCGCACGTCCATCCCCGCTGCATGACGGCTCATGTAGCAGGGTAGTTCCACTTTTTTCCCGTTTATATCACGGAAAACTCGGATTGTAATTTTTTCCATGTCTCTTCGACATCCTTTTTCTTGTTTTTTCCGTAATAGACCAGACCGCACTTTCCGGAAAAAATAAAATCCCGGAGGAGCATCCGGATATCCTCCATGCTGACATCCTCAATAAGAGCCCGGGTGCGATCGAAATCCGGGAACTCCCCGTAACGGCGAAGGAAGGTCCCGTTCTTTTCCATAATATTATAAATGATATCCAGAGAAAAGACCAGTTTTGATAGAACATAATTTTTTGCGATGGTAAGCAGTTCCAAAGAGATCCCGTCTTTTTTCAACAGACTGAAGATCTCCCGCAGCCCCTCCTCCACTTCCTCCAGGCGTGCCGGGTTGAACCCCGCATAGAAATAGAAGACCCCGTTTGCCGGAAAAAAGATCAGATCGGAATAGAGGTTATAGGCCAGCCCCCGGCTTTCGCGGAGTTCCTGGTTAAACAGGGAAAAATCAGCAGCCCCCAGTAAAGCATTCAGGACAAAAAAGGCATACCTCCGCTTATCGAAATGATCCACAGCAGGGAAATAGAGGACAAGATGAGCTTGCCGGAGGGTACTGTTTTTCTGATAGTTCAGACCGTATTGCTCAGGGGCCCTGCTCAGTTCAGCGGCTTTCTTCCCTGAAGGAAGAGATTCAAAGATCTTCAGGGCTTCTTTCAGCTCTTCCGCATCCACCTGTCCGGCCACAGAGAGGGTGGCATTGGCTGCCGTAAAAAAGGAACGGAAATAATCTCTGGCACGCCGGGCTGTCAGCCCTTCCAGGCTCTTTTCTGTCCCGAGGATGGGCCGTCCCAGGGGAGAACCCGCCCAGAGAAAAGAAGTAAACATCTCCATGATATAATCCTGGGGCGTCTCCCTGTACATCTCGATCTCCTCCAGGATAACCTTCTTTTCCGCCAGAAAATCTTCTTCCAGAAAAAGAGCCTCGCGGATGATCTCATAGAGAAGCCCGATGGCCTCTTTCCAATAACGGTTGAGTATCCTGAGGGTGACTGTGACTCCGTCATACCCTGTAAAGGCATCATAATCGCCGCCCAGCCCCTCGATCTTATAGACCAGTTCCCGGTTCGTGTAATGCCGGGTACGCTTAAAGAGCATGTGTTCGATGACATGGGTGATCCCGTTGATCTCTTCAGGCTCATGAAAAGAACCGATGCGAAAGAATATTCCGATGTTAAAGGAATTTATAGAAGGGATCTGTTCGTATCCCACGGCCAGGCCGTTTTCCAGGGCGAACAGATCCCGGGTATTTCCCGAAGGAACCATATTACTCTTCTTCGAGCCTCTTGATGCTTATATTGATCCTTCCCATATCATCGATCTTGATGACTTTTGCCTTGACCTTGTCGCCGAGGCTCAGGACATCAGAGACCTTGGGAATACGCTCCTTGGATATTTCGGAGATATGGACCAAAGCCCCTTTGCCGTTGGGAAGGCTGCAGAAGGCCCCGAAATCGACAATCTTGGAGACAACGCCCTCTACGATATCGCCGACTTCATACTCTTTCGTCATATTCTGAATTCTTGCCACAGCAGCTTCTCCGTCGGCCCTGTTCTCTGAAGAGATCTGAATTGTCCCGTCATCATCGATCCAAATCTCAGAGTTGAACTCTTCTGACATGCCTTTTATATTTTTGCCGCCGGGGCCGATGATTTCACCGATCTTATCCACAGGTACTTTACACATCAAAATACTCGGAGCATAGGGAGACTGCTCTTTTCGCGGTTCAGCCAGGACCTCTTCCATCTTCTCGATGATGTGGAGGCGGGCCTTTTTCGCCTGAGCCAGAGCAGTCTGCATGATCTCTTTGGTAACCCCTTCGATTTTGATATCCATCTGGATGGCTGTGACGCTGTCGCGTGTTCCGGCGATCTTGAAATCCATGTCGCCCAGGTGATCTTCCGACCCCAGGATATCGGTCAGGATGATGAAATCATCCCCTTCCTTCAGGAGCCCCATGGCTGTCCCCGCCACAGTATCGCTTATGGGGACACCGGCGTCCATAAGAGAGAGAGAGCCTCCGCAGACTGTCGCCATGGACGAAGAACCGTTGGATTCCAGAATATCCGAGACGATACGGATGGTATAGGGGAAGGTCTCTCCGGGAAGGACAGGCGTGATCGCCCGTTCGGCGAGCATCCCGTGGCCGATCTCCCGGCGTCCGGGCCCCATGATCCGTTTCACTTCATTGACGCTGAAGGGCGGAAAATTATAATGAAGCATAAATTTCTTCTTGGACTCACCCCGCAGGGCATCCAGGATCTGCTGGTCGCCGGCGGACCCTAAAGTCACCGTGGCCAGGGCCTGTGTCTCTCCCCTTGTAAAGAGAGCGGACCCGTGTGTCCGGGGCAGGACTCCCACTTCAACGGTGATAGGCCTTACTTCATCGAAAGAGCGTCCGTCCACGCGCACCTTTGTCTTGAGCATGGACTTGCGCACATGCTTCTTTTCCACATTGTGGAACGCGGCGCCGATCTTCCGGCTGTCGATATCAGGGTCTTTTTCCATGACGAGAGCTTTTGCCTCGTCAAAGAGAGCCGCAAGAGCCTTCTGCCGTTCCAGTTTTCCTTTGATATTGAAGATCTCATCGATGCGGCTTCCTACAGCTTCATCGATGACACGCTCCATATCTTCGGGAATCGCGAAGGGCTCATAGGTGAATTCAGTCTGTCCGGCGGCTTTTACCAATTCATGCTGAAGAGCGCATATCTTCTTGATCTCATCATGAGCCAGCATAATGCCTTCAAGGACCTGTTCTTCCGTAAGTTTATTGATAAATCCTTCTACCATGGTAACGGCTTTTTCCGTCCCGGCTACGATCATATCCATTTCGCTGCTTTCCAGCTGGGAATGAGTGGGATTGAGGACAAAAGCTCCATCTATGAGTCCCACACGCACACCGGCCACGGGGCCGTTGAACGGCAATCCCGATAGCATCAGGGCCTGGGAGGCTCCGGTGATTCCAAGGACATCCGGCGTATTCTCCTTATCAGAGGAGATGACGCTGGCATAGACCTGGACTTCATTTTGAAAATCATCGGCAAAGAGCGGCCGTATAGGACGGTCGATCATACGGGCCGACAAGACTTCTTCATCCGACGGTTTGCCCTCTCTTTTGAAAAACCCTCCCGGGATCTTCCCCGCGGCATAGCTCTTTTCCCTGTATTCCACAGTCAGCGGGAAAAAATCCATGGGCGACTGAGTGCGGCTTCCTACGGCGGTGACAAGCACCATGGTATCCCCAAACCTCACCAGGCAGGAACCATCTGCTTGTTTGGCCATCCGTCCTGTTTCCAGCGACAGTGTCCGGCCGCCGATTTCCATCGTTACTTTATAGGACATGTTACCCCCTAATTCCAAGATCAGCGATCAGCTCACGGTATTTGGCGATGTCACGTTTCATCAGGTAACGCAGCAGGCGGCGGCGCTTCCCGACCATCTTCAAGAGCCCGCGGGGTGAATGATGATCTTTAGGATGCTGTTTGAAATGATCCTGCAGATCATTGATGCGCGCCGTAAGGATCGCGATCTGTACTTCGGATGTCCCGGAATTGCTTTCAGAACCTCCATACTTTTTAATCAACTCGTTTTTCATCTCTTTTGAAATAGCCATATTTCCTCCTTTTCCCATTCCAAGCAGTGATTCCGATAATCACCCCTAGAGATAGGTGCTATTCAAACAACAGGTCTTCATCAGCCAGTATATTCAAGGTGATATTCTTATCGATAAAGAGTTTTCTCTTAAGGACTTCGGGATCGTCGAACTTTTCATCATCCCGGATCTTGGCTACGAAAAAGACCTTCAGTTCTTCTCCGTAGATCTTCTCGTCAAAATCGAAGATATGGACTTCCACTTTCCGATTCTCTCCATCGAAGGTAGGGGAAAACCCGATATAGGCCATGGCGGGCTTGTATTCTCCCCTAAACTCCACATAGGAGGAGTAGATCCCGTCAAAGGGAAGTTTCGTCTCGATATCGTCCAGGTTCGCCGTGGGAAATCCCAGTTCGCTTCCCCGGCCGTCCCCGTTGACCACCACGCCCTTGACATGGTAGAAGCGGTCCAGGAGTTCTCTGGTCAGCCGGAGTTTTCCCTGTAGGATCGTCTGTCTTACCCAGGTGCTGCTGACCTTCGTCCCGTCGTAGAGGACAGGAGAGACAGAGCAGGTTTCGAAATCATATTCAGCCTGAAGCTTTTCCAGAAAATGAAGGTCCCCCTGCTGTTTGTTACCGAAACGGTGATTGTCCCCCATGACGATAACGGCAGCATGAAAGATATCCACCAGAACCTTCCTGACGAAATCCTCGGCAGACATCAAAGCAATCTCGTTATTAAACGGGGCAAAGACCACATTGTCCACGCCCAGGTCCTTAAACAGGGCTATCTTATCCTCCCTGGTCAAAATAGACTTGGGAGGTTCAGAGTTCAACAAGACCCGGGGATGGACGTCAAAGGTCATGATCAGGGTCTCCAGCCCCTTCTCACGGGCTTTCTGTTTCATGGTATGGATCAGTTTCTGATGCCCTTTATGGACTCCGTCGAACATCCCCACAGAGACGACATATCTCTTCTGATCCTTCAAATCATATCCTTCAAAAACCTTCATTCCTCATCTCCCAGGACAACATTGTACTTAAAATGGCCCATTTCGGAAAGTCCGATGGCCAGCACCCTGCTGTTTTTATTTACGATTCTGACAAATCCGGATACTTCGTTAAAAATATCTGTCTTCAGCTTCCCCCCGTGGGATACTTTCCGGGCCATATCATCATTGACGATAACCGTGGGAAGCAACTCGGTGGCCTCTTCCAGGGAGATGGACAGCCGTTCTATGTCTCCCCGGGCTTCAATACTATCAATATTTATTGCTTTGTCCAGTGAAAAATAGCCTGCCTTGACCCGCCTGAGGGATAGGAGTGTGGCAATATCACCCAGATTACGGGCCACATCTTCCACGAAAGAGCGCACATAAAACCCCCGCCCCACATCGATGCTGAAGAGGATCTTATGGGTTTTGTCATCATAATCGAATATCTGATAGTCAAAGAGATCGACAAATTCCGGTTCGGGGAGCATGTTTTCCGAAAGTTCGGCCTCTTCATTCCTGGCGATATCATAAAACCTTTTCCCGTCTTTGTGTTTGGCGCTGAAAAGAGGGGGCGTCTGGAGATAACCTCCTACGAAAACGTCGAAGGCCGCCTTCACATCATCCATCGTGTGGACTCCCGGCTCTTCTTCTCCGGTGACTTTTCCTGTGATATCAGCGGTATCTGTACTCAGTCCCAGCTGCATCTCTCCGATATAGGTCTTCCGGCTTCCTGAAAACAGATCAAAAAGCTTTGTCGCTTTCCCCAGAAGGATGGGAAGGACTCCTGTGGCCATGGGATCGAGTGTCCCGGCGTGTCCGATCTTCACACCTTTATCGATAAAGGGCTTGAGCTGCCGGATACAGTCATAGGAAGTCAGTCCCTGGGGTTTATCCAGGATGAGGACCCGGTTCACAGCCGTTCCTCCCAATAAGCCACGATGGCCTTTTCCGCCTCTTCAAGCGTTCCCCTGAAAGTCGCCCCGGCGGCAAAGTCATGCCCGCCGCCTTCATCCAGAGAAGCGGCAAAACCGTTGACGGGGACCTTCCCTTTTGAGCGGATGGAGAGGCGGACTGCGCCCTCTTTCTCCTTCATCAATATATAGATCTCTGACCCGCCCACAGAACGCAACCCGTCTACAGCCCCTTCCAGGTCATCAGGCGTCAATCCCAGTTCTTTCATATCCGCCCTTGTCACATGGCTGAGTACGATCCTGCCCCGGCAATGGAGCCGTAAACGGCTCATGACACGTCCTCTGATGAGAACCCGCTCGGGAGAAAGGGTATGGTAGATCCGGGTATGGAGTTCTGCCGGATCCCCCAGAACTGTGAGGATATCCGAAGCCGCCTTCAATGTCTCTGAAGAGGTGTTGGAATATGAGAAGTTGCCGGTATCGGTCATAATACCTGTGTAGACAGCTAAGTAGAAATCACGGGGCAGGTTCTCCGCTTTCCATTCGCCGGCGAGGTGCCAGATCAATTCCGCTGTGGATGAAAGATGGGGCTCGACGATATTGAGGTCTCCGTACCGGTCGTTGTCAGCATGATGATCGATGTTGATCAGATAGGCCCCTGATACTGCACCTCCGGCTATCCGGGATTTCGATCCGCAGTCCAGAGCGATGAAGCCATCCCACGGGCCCGTCGTGTCAAAAGAGAGTTGTTCCG
>OBLN01000209.1_pt1 | contig 21658 bp, 20 predicted proteins | sample 1519301 | NCBI WGS metagenome assembly OBLN01 (sample SAMEA2452533, study PRJEB22499) | sediment metagenome | reverse complement strand
GTTCCAGTTCGAAGAACTAGAACTCCCATTAAATCTTCGATTTAATGTGAGTTTGAAAACGGTGGTCTTCTTACTTCAACGTGATAAAATAGACCCATTTCTGTTGGGTTTTGAATAATTCACCACAGACATGAATAATTATATATAAGTAAGGGAACTAATTTACAATTAGAGTAGTTGCAAATGCAATCATGTTTTATGGGATGTATAGCACATGTCTAAAAATTTGACCGATGTTATTTTTTCCTCTGAGAAAAGAAAGAATGTGCTTTTATTGTTGCAGGACGGGGGCCGAGAAATGGAGTTTATTCTCATGTCACTGGATACAACAAGAGCTGCATTGCTTCCACAGATAAGAATTCTGGAAAATCATCATCTTATCACCGGTACAGACGATACATACGAACTAACAAACATCGGAAAGCTCATTGTTGATGAGATGAAACCTTTATTAGGCATTATTGATATTTTTGATGGTAATTTAGATTTCTGGGGGACTCATTACCTTGATTTTATCCCGCCACATCTCTTAAGAAGAACGGGGGAACTTGCACCATATACTCTGGCTGAAAGCGTACCTTTGACAGAGATATCCGAACCAAATAAACCTGTCCTTCAAAAAGCTAAAATATCAAATTACCAGACATCTGTCACTGCATTCTTATTTCCTACATTTCCATCAGTACTTGCAGATTTCAAGGAAAATGGGGTGAGGCTTTGTATGGTAGTTTCTTCAGAGCTCCTTTCTAAAATTAGAGAGGAATCAAATGATGATTTCAGGAGTTTGCTGAATAGCAGCCTCAACAAATTTTATTTGTATCCCGAAGAAATGCGTTTCATGTCATTTGGCTACAATGAATATTCTTTTATGATCAGATTCCTCGATAAAAATGGTGATTATGACCACAATTATCTGGTTTCCAGTAGCCCCCTGGCTCTCAAATGGGGGAAAGAACTTTTTGATTATTATTTGAAAAATGCTGTGCCAATAGATGTAATATAGCAAGTTCAACATCTTCTGGCTATTGATAAACATATTTGTATATAGTTCACTTGGCTTATCAGATGCATATCTATGCTTTCTGTGGAGCCTAAAATTCGTTATTAATAATATTTCTCTTCCTCAACTACAAAATAAAGCAAAAATAATCTCCTTCAAGCCTGAACTTATCATGGATGTGACATCGGAGACAAAGACAACCTGTTTTTGACGATGTCTTGTGTTGATTTTTTCTGGCACAGAACATCATACCGTTATCAGGATATGAAGGGCACTTTATACAAAGACAGGCTTTGGAATGATGGTATGAAGTACATATTCCAGAATACCTGCCATAAGTTTCCCTGTTCTTGTCATTAAGTTCTAAGTGTTCCATGCACAATGACCTTTGGAAGCATCCTGATTAAAAGTTTCAACGCTTTATTTTCAGGAAATGCTTTATTTTCAATAGTGAATGGTTCATTGTTTGCTCGGGACAGATGGCAACACAACGTTTGCAACTTGTACCCAGGCAATGCTGGCTGTCTATATTTGCAAACCTCTTCCCTTCTTTTTCAATGATAGTTACAGCATCCTCAGGACATTCTTTTTCACATTTATGGCACAGGATACATTTTTCCACGGGTGCCTCAAGGATGGTACCTATATCCTTTACAATATCAAGGCCTTTCTTGCCTATATCATCGATATCCCTTGAAACACGTCTTTCAATATGCACCTTTTCGAGGTTTGGGGGGAAAGGTTCGATCTTATACAACTTGAGCATCTCGTCATAGATCTCCGTGGGCATTCCCTGTTGCCAGTAAGACAGTTCACAGATATATATATCCTTGAATGTCTCACTTGTTGCCATCATGAGATGATCGGCATGTATTTTTTTTGCTATGGACATAACCTCACACAGCTTAATAGGATCCACGGCAAGTTTTCTTGCAAGGCCAATGGAAGTGTTGCCGAACTGGACAATATTACTGACAAAACCCGGCACAGAACCTATGTGCCTTGCTTTATCAGCATCTACATATGTACCAGTGGCCCCGGACATATAAGCATACTTCAGGTCAGAGTATTCAATACCAGCCTCTATCATCAGGGTCATATGGGCTGCTAAGATAGCACCTATAGCCTTGCCTACTTCTTCCACATCTTTATCTGTGATTATGATATTGTCTCCAAGGATGATCCTTCCTTCGGGAAGATGCGGTAACTTTTGTGTCAGGCCTTCCTTGATAGCCAGGGCGATGGTGGAAATAACACCTGTTCCTGTAATACCTTTGGCCTGGATGTCGGAAGATTCGATTGTTTCACCAGAAACCGGATCTATAAGATCTCCTTTTACAGCTTCCATCTTCTCATTGAGCACGATGAGGCGCCAGTGATCACCCTCAAGGACAATATCGCTTATGGCCCCGGGACCTGCCAGCATACCACAGTTGATACCCTGTCCTTCAATGGCCGGACCGGCAGCAGCGCTTGCAGTGATGATCTTATCCCCTACCTTTAGTGCCATTTCCGCATTTGTTCCGTAATCTGTTACCAAGCACGGACCATCCTGATTAATAAAATCGGTTTCCATCATCATGGCAAGGGCATCAGCACCAATCTCATGTTTTATGGCGGGGGGTATTATTATCTCACAGTTATCCATTGTATAGATCCCTTTGAAGATCTCGTTAGCAGGAAAGATACGGGCATCCCTTTTCACATTGTATACACCCAGATTTTTCTGCTTTGCCTCTCCTGCATATGCAAGGTCCAGAATTTCAGTATTCTGGAAAAGAGACAGCTGTATAGGATTACCACAAACCGCTATTCTCTGTATGCTTGAAGGATCAACATCAAATCTTTCCAGCACTTTCTTCACAGCTTCTATCATCAGTCCATGGGCTACATCCCTTCCTGTGGTAATGGCAAAGTCCAGATGGTCCATTACATTCCCTCCGGGAAGAGGATGACCCATAGTGATCACAGTCTTAATAGTTTCCTTTGATCTGAGATCTATTAGCTGAGATCTGAAACCGCTAGTCCCCAGGTCAAGTGCAATTACATACATGAGAAGTCCTTCATAAAATATCTTAGAGTAATTAAACGTCGGATTTACTTTGAGGGCATTGAGATAAATATTTTGTGCTCTGAACCGTAATATATGGAATTTTCTCCTGGAAGGAATCGAAAAAATGTGAGAAGCTCTAGTATTTATATGTTACGATTACCCGGTTCTGTAGAACTTCCTGTCTGAGTAATAAATCTAATAAACGGCATACCTATCAGGATTGCATGTATTGTCCAAATGAAGAGTTCTGCAAATTCAAAATTGATTAATACCTTAACTAACAAACAACATAATAAGAAGCTTTTAACTCAAGGGGGAATTATATGGGGGCTGACATATCAGGCGAAAATGGTACAGAGAATACAGAATGTTCTGAAAACAGATTGGGCGAGGTTCTTGAAAGACAAAAGGTACTTGAGAAAATAATAAATAATGGTCCTGTTATTGCTTTTCTCTGGAAGGCGGACGACACACCGGAGGAAAAATGGCCGGTAGAATATGTTTCAGAGAATGTAAGTCTTCTGGGCTACACAGTGGAAGATTTTATTTCCGGCAACCTTCTTTATGCCGATATAGTGCATCCTGATGACCTTCCTGGGGTAGAGACAGAACTTTCGGATATCTGTGACGCAGGCGGTACGGTCTTTGTCAAGGAATACAGGATAAGGACGAAGTCCGGAGAGGATAGATGGGTGAAAGAGCAAACGTTCATCCAGCGTAACGATGAAGGTGTTGTGACACATTATCAGGGCACCATATTCGATATAACAGAACAGAAGAACAAGGAAATAGCCTTAGAGAAAGCATTGAGTAAACAGAGGTCTCTGGAAAATGCCATAAACAGCAGTTCTACAATGGTATTCCTGTGGAGGGCAGAGGAGTTCCTGCCTGCAGATTACGTTTCTGAGAATGTTTCAAGACTTGGTTATCCTGCTGAGGACTTTATTAACGGTCGTATCTATTATGGTGATCTTGTACATCCTGATGACTATGAGATGGTCAGAGATACCCTTGCAGAGAAGTGTGAAGATGGCAGCGACAGCTATACTCAGGAATATCGTTTGATGCCCCGGGATGGAAAAATATTGTGGGTTAATCAGGGAACCTTCATCCAGAGGGGCAGGGCAGGGAACGTAAGTTACTTCCAGGGAGTTGTTCAGGACATCACAGAACAGAAAGAAAGAGAGATCGAACTCAAAGAAGCGCTTGAAAAACAGGCCGAGCTGCTGGACAGAAAACAAGCCCTTGAAACAATTGTAAATCACAGTCCTGTGGTCGCTTTCCTCTGGAAGGCAGGTTCTGATGATGAAATGGAGCTATGGCCTGTTGAATTTGTTTCAGATAACATAAGCATGTTCGGGTATTCCGTTGATGATTTCCTCTCAGGGGAGATCCTTTATGGTGACATAATTCACCCCGATGACCTTCCTGGGATACAGATGGAACTTTCAGACATCTGTCGTGAAGGCGGTAAAGTCTTTGTCAAGGAATACAGGATAAGGACGAAGTCCGGGGAAGAGAAATGGGTGCAAGAGCAGACGTTCATCCAGCGTGATGATGAAGGCACTGTGACAAATTATCAGGGTGTCATTCAGGATATTACGGAACAAAAGGAAAAGGAATGATGAAGAGGAGATCAGGCTGAAGAACATATTCTATTTTAAGTGGAAAAAGTGATACTCTCTAAAGCTTCATTGCATTATATTCGGGAAACTCCGAAATCCGACCTAACAGACCCGCTGATGTGATCGGACAACTGGAGGTTTCCATGTTAATGATACACGGGACAAATTGGATTCATGCTGGAAGATAGTCAGTTGTCACAGAGTTTTGAAGCTGAGGATGCATACTGGCAGATGGTTACATTCTTCGATAGAACATTAAAATAAGGAGTATGTTATGAGAGATATAAGAATCATTTTCTTTTTAATTCTGGCACTTTTTTTAGGTATTGGACCCCTTATAGGAATTTATACTGATTATCTATGGTTTGATATGATCGGATATACATCCGTGTTTACAACAATATTACAGTGGAAGTTGATTACGATCATACCTGGATTCATACTGGCATTTGCCTTCCTTTACATAAATGCAAGATTTGCAGGGAATTCAATCAGTAAGATACTTGCTGAGAGGAAACTCACCTATGAGAAGATCGATTCTCAGGTCGTTTTCATAGTAATTGCAGCATTTTCATTCATTTTCGGGCTGGCATTCAGCAGCAACTGGAAAACAATGCTTCTCTATCTGAATAGCACATCGTTTGGAATAAGTGACCCTATTCTTATGAACGATATAGGTTTCTATGTATTCCAGCTCCCATTCATCCATATGATACGGGGGGCATTCCTGATACTGACCGTTATTTCACTCATAATGGTCCTGATACTCTACATAATCAGACTTGAGCCTGTATTCAAGTCCGAAACAATCGAAACAGAAACTACTGACTCATCTTATTTCCTTTATCCGACAAACAGTGTAAAGGATATACTGGATGAACTTCCTGTTAAAGTTCTTATTCATATATCAACACTGCTTGCATTTCTGTTTGCACTGATTGCTTTCGGGTTTTTCCTCAACAGATATGAGATATTGTTCTCACAGCAGGGAGTAGTATCAGGTGCCGGTTACACTGATGTGCACATAAGGCTTCCAATATTCAATATACTGACAATATTATCATTCCTGACTGCTGTTGCTTTACTGGCAAATGTAAAACTGAAGAACATAAAGATACCTATTGCCAGTGTAGTTCTGCTAATATTGTTTATTATGGGCAGTTCTTTCGTACCGGATGTTTACCAGCAGTTCAAAGTGGAACCCACTGAGATACAGCTGGAAAAACCGTATCTGGAATATAACATAAATTATACAAGAATGGCCTTTGGCCTGTCAGCTATTGAAGAGAGACCATTCGAAGCCAATACTGATCTGACCCTGTCGGAACTGGAAAATAATACCCAGATAACCGAGAACATAAGAATATGGGATCGGCGGGCTCTTGAGCAAACCTACAAGCAACTCCAGCAGATCAGAACATATTATACTTTCAATGATGTTGACACTGACCGGTACCACATGGACGATGGTTATAAACAGTACATGATATCTGCCAGGGAACTGGATACCATGCAACTGGCACCTGAAGCTAAAACATGGGTAAATGAACGTCTGGTCTATACCCATGGTTTTGGAATCGTGATGAATCCGGTAAGTACCAAGACAAGTGATGGCAGACCCGAATTTGTTTTGCAGGATATTCCACCAACAGGTGAATTCGAAGTTGATAATCCACGGATATACTATGGAGAGATCACAAGTGACTATAAAATAGCGGATTCGGGAAAAGAGGAATTCGACTATCCAAGGGGAGGACAGAATGTATTCACACAATATGAAGGTAGAAGTGGAATAGTGCTTGATTCATTTGTTAAAAGACTGATCTTTGCATTCAATTTTGGTGAATCAAAATTCATATTGAGTGAATATGTAGATGATAATTCACGCTTGATGTATCATCAACAGATCGAAGAGAGAGCACAAATGATAGCTCCGTTCCTTGAATATGATAGTGACCCTTATCCTGTGATCTCTGACGGAAAAGTGTACTGGATAATAGATGCCTATACTACGGCTGATAAGTATCCTTATTCTGAAAGCTACTACGGGACTAAATTCTATGATATTAACTATATCCGAAATTCCGTCAAAGTTGTTGTGGATGCCTATGATGGAACTGTTGACTTCTATGTTATGGAAGATGAACCAGTTGTATATACCTATTCAAAGATATTCCCGGACCTGTTCAAACCTTTCAATGAGATGCCTGAAGGCCTGCAGAAGCATATCCGCTATCCAAAGGATTTCTTTAAGGTTCAGATGGACCTGTACGAGAACTATCACATGACAGATGCTGAGACATTTTATAATAAAGAGGATGCGTGGGAAATTCCAAATGAGGTCTACCGGGGAAGCAGTATTGAAATGGAACCCTATTACATGATCACAAAACTCCCCAACGGTGGCGGACTGGAATATGTATTATTGCAGCCCTTCACACCCCGAAACAGGGAGAATATGATCGCATGGATCGCAGCCAGATGTGATGAGCCGAATTACGGGGAGATAAAACATTATGAGCTGCCAAAGGGAGAGCTGATCTACGGACCTACCCAGATCGAATCCAGGATAGATCAAGATCCGGATATTTCCGAGCAACTTACACTCTGGGGTCAGACAGGTTCCCGTGTGATAAGAGGTAATCTGCTGGTGGTACCGATTGGTAATTCGATATTGTACACCGAGCCTATATTCATAAGTGCTGAAGAATCTGAGATACCTGAACTCAGGAGAGTTGTGGTTTCATCAGGACAGAAGGTTGTAATGGGCGAGGATCTGCAGGAATCACTGCAAATGCTTGTTGAAGGCAGAATTGATGTGCAGGATGAGACCGGCCAGCCGGATATACCAGCAACAGCACGAGAACTTGCACAGCAAGCTCTGGATCATTACAATAAAGCACAGGACTATCTTGCAGAAGGTGACTGGGCTGGATATGGAGAGGAGATCGACAAGATGGAAGAGATACTTAACCAGCTTTCTCAGGTTCTGGAAGAAGCAGACATTGATACAACGCTATGATCTGTCAGGCTGGATTGGGGATTACGTAGTGATGCTGTGTGAGCGCCCATTACAATCCTCTTATCTTTTTTTATTTACCACAGTAAAGTCTGAGCTCAAAATGTAGGGGAAACGGGTCTGAATGTCCTCGGATTTAGAATGATTATTTTTTCACAGTAACTGCATATGGTTTTAAGGTCAGTACCTGCAAGAAGTGCGTTTTCAAACTCATCCTCAGGGGTGATGTACTGGGTCATTTCCTCTCCGCAGTATAGACATTTTATCCTCAGCCAGTCCAGGCGCGTTAATTGCCTATATTGTATATCAACTTCCCCAATGCGTCATCATAGGCATCTATGGAAAAATCAATGGAGTTCAAATGACGTATCAGCAATGGTAGGCTTTCTCCGCTCTCTACCAATGGAATTATCAGCTGACCTGTGCCTACAGCCATGCCTGTTTCCTGATTTACTATGTGGGATGCTATTCCTTCCGCAGTGAGAATAACTACTACACAGTCAGAATGGCGAATGCCAAAACTCATTAACTCTGCCTGTGAGAGTACATCGGTCTTTTTGGACAGAGAGTTAAAGCTCTCCAGATTCACAGCCCACAAAGTACGGGCCAGTTCCTTAGCAAGAAAATCATCTTGTTCGCAGTGGGAGATATAAACTCTTGTTATCATGGTTTGCCTGGATTAGTTGAAATTGATGAATAGGACCATAATATTTTCATCCCTGAGCAGTTCAGAGAATGAAAATGGATTTGATATTGAATCAGGTTCCAAACCCCATTATATTTACACCATCAAGCCGGATAAATATCTGGAAACAATGCTTCGCAGAAAATTATATGGGAATTTGATGGATTATCGTATCACAATCATATCTCTTAAAAATGCCTTCTGGAGGCATAAAAATAAGTTTAAAAAATGTATAAGTAAGGGATAAACTTTATGTGCAACAACCCAATATTAGCAGACTTTAATTAATTAGTGTTAAACATAGGCAAATTGTTAGGATTGGGTGTTCCATACATGAAAAAAACGTTGCTTGATGTCGTATTCAGGTCCGATAAAAGAAAGAATGTACTCTTATTGTTACAAAATAAGCCTCAGGAGATGGAGATACTCCTCAAATTCCTGGGAACGACCAGGCAGGGTTTACTTCCACAGATGAGGATTCTGGAAGATCATCACCTTATTTCTCACTATGATGACACTTACAAACTGACAACCATTGGGAAACTGCTAGTCGATGAAATGGTTCCCCTATTGGGCACAACTGATGTTTTTGATGAAGGTATTGATTACTGGGGAACTCGTAATCTTGATTTCATTCCACTTTACCTCTTGGAGAAAATAGGTGAACTTAAGGATTGTGAAATAATAAATCCACCTCTTACCGAATTATATTCTATTCATATGTCGCTTAATCCAGAATATAAAGTATCCTCTACTGTTTACATAGTTACTACTATACTTTACCCTGGTTTTAATTCGATGTTCACAGAAATGCTTGAAAATAATATCACTACATACTACATCGTTTCACAGGAACTACTTAACAAGATAAAAGCAGAATATAGAGCAGAATTTGCAAATTTAATTAAGAATGAATTCTTCAAAATGTATGTATACAATAAAGAGATGAAATTTTTATATTTTACATTTGATAGTGTTCATTCTCTGATAAGTATATTAAAAAGTAATGGAGAATTTGATAACAAGTTTATCTTATGCAAAGGTCAGAGTGCAGTTGACTGGACAAAAGAGCTTTATGAATATTATCTGGAAGATTCCGTACCGGTAACTGAGTTGGATTAATCTTTTTTTTTTCTGTATCAGCACATTTCTCATAACAGGACTGAAACATTTATGCGACATATTTATATTTAGGCAATGCCTAACTAACAACCCGGATTAAAATGATGAACAAAAAAGAGCATTTATTTATAACTTTTGAAAACCTGTTCAGGGTCAAAAGTGAATGCTCTTCAAGTGTCTTCTCTGAATGTGGATTATCAGATATTACCATAAAACAAATGGGATATCTGAAAGCTATTGATGAATGTGGGGAAGTAACATTCAGTAAGCTTGCTGAGATTACCCGAAATTCCAAGCCCACAATCACAGAGATGATCAACAAATTCGTAAAAATGGAATGCGTATATAGAGAACAATCCCCTCTGGATGGCAGGATCTTTTACATCCGTTTAACCGAAAAGGGGCAGACAATAGCTCGCTTAGAACGTAATTCCCTGTTAAAACTTGTTGAAAGGATGGCAGGGTCTTTGGATGAAAAAGATATGGATACTCTGGTAGAAATTCTGCAAAAAGTGAAATGATTTTTTTTGTTCACATATGGTTAGGTTAAGACAAACTAAACAAGTAAAAGGAATAAAAAAGATAAACAATGACTCCACAAAGAACTGATGGTAACAGGGAGAACATCGTAATCAGGCTCTCTGAGATAGTAGTCTACCCCGAAACACAGACTAAATTCCTGACTGATAAGACAACCGGAAAAATACTTTTGTCTGAGATGGGAAATGAAGAATCTGCGTATGCAGTAGGTCTGACAATGAAAAGCGGAGCGGAGCTTACAGACATGTCAGAAGATTCCTTGTATAAAACAGGAAATCTGCTCGAAATCATATCTGTATTGCCTGCTGATAAAGGCTATCTGGTTTCTGCAAAGTCTATCGAGCGAGTAGAGACTACTTCCCTGTATCAGAAAGATGGAATATTCTATACTACATATAAACCGGTTCCCGACATCAATGATCTTGATGAGGAGCTCCGGAAAGAGATAGTAGCAGATGTAAAAAAGACCATCCATGAGATAAGTGATCGTTTCCAGAGTTCGGAGCAGTTCGTTAAACCTATTGACAGGATGGAGTCCATTGACCAGATCATGGGACATGTCATACCATTCATGCCGATAGAGCTTGCGGAGAAACAGGACCTTCTGGAAACTGTTTCTGTTCGTGAACGTTATCTGACTTTCCTCTATGTTCTGACAAACCAGAAAGAGAACATTAATGTCCGGATCGAAGTAGCAAAGAAAGTTGCCGAAAATGTAAGTAAGTCACACAGAGAAGCTATGCTGCGTGAGCAACTGAAGGTAATCCGGGAAGAGCTCAATGAAAACGATGATCCGATTTCAGGTGAAGGTGGATACAGAGAAAGAATTGAGAATTCAAAGATGCCTGATGAAGTAAAAAAGAAGGCACTTTCAGAGTTGAAGAAACTTGAGACCGGTGGTAATCATAATCCTGAAAGCCATGTTATCAGGAACTATCTGGACCTCCTGCTTGACCTACCGTGGGTAGTGGATGAGAAAAAGAACATTGATATCGCCGAAGCCCGTGATGTGCTTGAAAACAATCACAATGGACTTGAAAAGGTCAAAGAGAGGATAATACAGCATCTGGCTGTAATGAAACTAAAGCATGAGAAGCAGGGTTCCATTATACTCTTCACAGGACCTCCCGGAACCGGGAAAACAAGTCTTGGTAAGAGTATTGCAGATGCCCTTGGCAGGGAATATGTCCGCGTCAGCCTTGGCGGTGTCAGGGATGAAGCAGAGATCAGAGGACACCGAAGGACATACATCGGAGCTATGCCCGGAAGGATTGTGCAGGGTATAAAGAAGGCAGGAACAAAGAATCCCGTATTCATTCTCGATGAGATAGACAAGCTTTCAGCTTCCTATTCAGGAGACCCGGCAAGTGCCCTTCTGGAAGTTCTTGATCCAGAGCAGAACAATACATTCTCTGATCACTATCTGGAAGTTCCATATGATCTGTCTGAGGTGTTGTTCATAGCAACTGCCAACTCTCTGGCAAATATCCCGGGGCCACTGCTTGACAGGATGGAGATAATCGAGATATCAGGTTACACAAAAAATGAGAAGCTTGCAATTGCAAAGGATCACCTGGTACCCATCATACTTGAGGACCACGGCCTTGATACGGATAAGCTCAGGGTTGAAGATGATGCTCTGAAGATGATCATCGAGAAGTATACCCGTGAAGCAGGAGTTCGGGGACTTAAGAAACAGCTTGCAAGAACTGCAAGGTTCGTGTCTGAAAGGATCGTATCAGGAAAAGCCGAGCTTCCATATATTGTAAAGGTAGATATGCTCAAAGAGATCCTTGGAAAGGAATTGATCCGTCAGGATGAAGCCCGAAATGAGAACGTGCCCGGTGTGGTCACAGGACTTGCATGGACTCCTGTAGGGGGAGATATTCTCTTCATCGAGGGAACATTCATGCCAGGAAACGGAAAGCTTACGCTTACCGGCCAGCTTGGAGACGTAATGAAAGAGTCGGCACAGATATCACTGAGTCTTGTCAGGTCACGACTTGCAAACACTGCAAGCAGCTTTGACTTTACTGCAAGTGATATCCATATCCATGTGCCATCAGGTGCAACACCTAAAGACGGTCCCTCTGCAGGTGTGACTCTCTTCACTGCACTGACATCGCTTATTACCGGCAAGGTCGTTGACCCGAAACTTGCCATGACAGGTGAGATAACACTGAGTGGTGCAGTACTGCCTGTTGGAGGCATTAAAGAGAAAGTGCTGGCGGCACACAGGGCAGGTATAAAAAAGGTTATCCTGCCAAAAGAGAACGAACGGGACCTGGAAGATGTGCCCGAAGATGTCAGAAATGAACTTAAGTTTGTTCCGGTAGAGACCGTTGAAGAGGTTTTGATAGAGGCTCTGGGAATTGATTTGCCCAGGCCGATGGTGTCGTATACAGGAAACCATTGGACACCTGCACATAATATCTGAATGCATCTGTGCAGGAGTTGATTACGGCCTTAAAGGGCCGTAAATACTTTTTATGAAATAGACAACTGGTATAACAGCAGAATCATTCATTCGATTCAAAAATGCATTCTGTTTCAGAACAAAAACCCTCTCTTTCCAGTTCAAGTGTTGAATGTTCTATGTGATGCTTTGCTAATTTGTTTTTGATAGATTCCTTTATTTTATCCGGGTTTTGTAAATGTTCGTCTTCGATAACAATATGGGCTGTCAAAACATCCGTTTCTCCTTCCAGAGACCATACATGGATGTCATGAACCATTTTCACTCCTTTGACCGATAAGATGGATTCTCTGATCTCATCAATGTTGATATTCTCAGGAACACCCTGCAGGAGGAGGTTAAAGGTTTTCTTTGCATTTTTCGAAACTCCCCACAATACAAAAACTGTGAATCCCAGTGTCATTAGAGGATCAATGACAGGTTTGTCCCAGAACCGGATGATTATTGCCCCGATGAGCAGGACTACCCATCCCAGAATATCTTCCAGAAGATGCCATGATAGTATTTTCTCGTTCTGGCTCAATCCTTTTTTCAATCTGAAATATCCCAGTCCGTTTATAATGACTCCGATAATTGCGATCAGGATCATTCCTTCCGAATTCACTGGTTGCGGGTTGATCAGGCGTGGAATAGCCTGGGATAATATGAACAATGACCCTGCAATAAGTACTATAGTTGCAAATACAGCAGATAATAGGGATAACCTGCGGTATCCGAAAGTCATTTTACTCGTTGCAGGCTGCTTTGCTTTCTTCTCAGCTAACCAGGCCACTATTAAGGCAATGCTGTCAGCGAAGTCATGCAGTGCATCAGCCAGTAATGCCAGACTATTTGTTAAAAGTCCACCTATAATTTCTATTATTGTGAAAAGTATGTTCAGGGATGCAGCAAACCCCACGTTCTTTTCCCTATCACCCATAATTAATTCATGAGTTTGTATGCTGTTAAATCTTATGTTTATGGAAGCACGAAATCAATTGTCGTTCTGGTTTTCTTTTTTGGTTGAAGATGCAGGAATAAGCTCTCTCTTAATGGACTGATAACAATCATCAGTTATCTTTGTAGACCCGCTGAATATAACTTTTTTAAAATCAAATATCGAGGCAAATTCATCTACGGTTTTATCAAACTTTTTTTCGTAGCAAAGTCCGGTATCTATCTTTCCGACCTTATTGTAGCCTGAGTAATCAAAAACCCTTTTCATCATTTTGATATTGTCAGGATCTGAAGCTACCTTCGTGAGAACAAGCATCTTCCTCCAGTTAGCTGCTTGCATCGGTGTAAGGAAGTATGTACCTTTGCCATTCCTATCACCCATGATAGCCTCAATATAGGCATTCTTATCTTCAAAAGAGGCACATATACAATCATCTACAACATTTCCATGAGCGTCTTTGAGAATTCTTACAGGGATTCCCATACACTCAAAATCAAGTTCAAGAGAAATTAGAGCATTGCCGCAGAGACCGTAAAAAACCAGTATCCCATCAAATAATCCATCTGCTTCTTCGATGGTTTCATATACTTTATTCTTGAGGTGAGAAGGATTAGCACCCAGTGCAAATTCCAGAATATTCAGGACCACTACAAATTCATCAGTCTGCCCAGATTTTGGAGGTAGTTTTGCAACTGATATTTTTTCATAGTCTATAGATACTTCATCCAGTTTCTTTTCAAAACTCTGGATGTTTTCATTTTCAATCAAAAGCAAACGGGTATTATCATCTTCCCTCTCAAATATGTGAACAAGTTCATCTTCGAACATACGACAGGATATCAGATACAACATTGGCATTTTGTATCCTCCCTTTTAACTTTTGAGATATGGAGGTCTCACAGGCATACATATGAATTTATTTGTATGTAGCCCGATATTTAAAAATGAATATTGCTATAACTAATCTAGTATTTCTCATGGCCTCTATATTAATATCACCTTCATGAGGGTGGCATTCTTAAGATAAAATGGACTACGAATAAAAGAATAAAAAAAGATATTGGATATTCAGTAAGTCCTGTCCCCGAATATCGCAGAACCTATACGAACCATGGTAGCCCCTTCTTCAACAGCAACCCTGTAATCGCCGGACATTCCCATGGACAGTTCCCGGATATCGATGTTATCCTCTTTGTCCTGATATTCCCGTTTAAGTTCATCAAAGAGTGCCTTCATCCTCTTGAAATAAGGACGTGACTGCTCAGGAGGCACATATGGTGGTATGCACATGAGTCCTGTAACCCGGATATTCCTGAGTGATCTGATATCTGTTATAACCCGTCTGATCTCTTCCAGTCCAAAGCCGTATTTCTGCGGCTCATCACCGATGTTGACCTGAAGGAAGACCTTCTGGATTTTGCCAATGTCCTGAGCCTTCTTATCAACCTCCTGTATTACTTTCATGGAGTCAACTGACTGGATCACGTCAAAGAGTTCAACGGCTTTTTTAACTTTGTTTCTCTGTAAATGTCCTATAAGATGCCTTTCAACGGGCAGGACTTCATCACATTTATCCTCAAATTCCTGAACCCTGTTCTCCCCTATAATGACGGCTCCGGCTTCGATAGCTTCATTTATGTTTAAGGGATCGACTGTCTTTGTGACACAAACAAGTTTTGTGTTTCCGAGTTCTTTGAATAGCTTTTTTATGTTTTCATCGACTGTCATTTATGTTCCCAAAACTATTTTTATTCAAATACTATGTCTTTAATTGATAAAGATTATGGCATTATGAATTGAATGCAATGTATGTGGGTCAAAAAATTATTAAAGTTCATTATTGAATGCGGGACACCGCAGTGAAAATATATATAATTTTAATGCTAAGAGAACGTCTGATGGCCGACAACAATAACGATCTCAGAACAACGATTTATTCCTTGCAGAACAAAACGATCGAACTATTGTACAATGCTCAGAAAGAAACGAAAGTCAATGTCAGAGAAATCAATTCTCACCTTGGAAATGTAATTCCTTCTGCCAGTCGCCAGTCTCTGTTCCTATTTCCTTTCACTGACTCTGTGAACCTCGAACAGCCCATAAACGTCACCAAGGAGATTTTTTTAAACCAAATCATTCAGATTGAAAGTGACAATGACCCCAAAATCTCTGTAGACTATGACAGTATTCTGAGATTCATCAACAACATGGAAACCTATGACGCTTTTAAAGTAGCTGAACATATCAAAAATGAATATTTACAAAATGACAATCATATTCTAAAGAGAATTAAAAGCGATTGCCGTCGTCTGATTCCTGTCTGTCAGGTTTCTTCTTCAGAAGTGTTGGATACAAGAAATAGAACTGTCATAAAATTAAAAGCATTAAAAAATACCAAACAATCCCTAAGTTGCCTTGAAAGCCTCGGGAAGCTTGTTGACATAACTCTGAACACTACATCCCCTTCCAAAGCAAAAGGGATAAAGATAGAGCCAGGTCAATCCCATATCGATGAACAAATGAGACTTTACTATTTTAAAAACAGAAATATTCGTCTCATATTCAATAACCCCGAGAACACTGAAAAAATAATCCATGCACTTGAAATTCCATATTAGCTCTTTCATTATCTAAATATCTCAGTTTTCCCTGTTGAGATTTACATAATATATCAGCATACGAGTACAGCTCCATTTTTGTATATAACACAGAGGCAATCCTTATGTGTGTTTAAAAGAATGATTAAAGAAGTACTTGATCGATGCTCAGGCGTGATTGAAGAAAAGAGATGGAATCATATGAATAACGATAAGACTACCGACTCAACGTGCTCATGCGCACCAAAATCGGATAAAACCTCATTTATTACTTTTACTCACGACAGGCCAATGTCTGAAATCCTTACGGTTACAAGTACTCTCACACTCAAAGACCGTCTTGGTCATTTCCTTGCCCGCTGGGGTGTAAACCGCATGGGATATATTGTGAAACCCGGCCTTTACAAACTGGGTAAACCTGATGCTGATTCTCCGGTCTTTGTTTCAGCAAACTACACAATGAGCTTCGATGCGTTGCGCTGCGCGCTGGCTGGTATTGACTGTTATATTCTTGTTATAGATACAAAAGGCATTAATGTATGGTGTGCTGCTGGTAAGGGTACATTCGGAACAGAGGAACTTGTGAGACGTATCTCATGGTCACGACTTTCTGATATTGTCCGGCATCGCACTCTTATACTGCCACAGCTCAGCGCTCCGGGAATTTCGGCACATGAAGTACAGCGTCGTTCTGGTTTCAGGGTAGAATATGGTCCTGTACGTGCAAATGACCTTGCTGAATACCTTAAAACACATAAAGCCACACCCGAAATGCGCAGGGTTCATTTCTCATTATGGAATCGGCTGGTACTAACACCGATGGAACTTGTTCATGCAGCATTAACTACACTTGCTGTTGCAATCATTCTTTACTTCCTTGCAGGTTCTCTTGCAGCCCTTGCTGCAATTACCACGGTACTGACAGGAACCGTATTATTCCCTGTCCTGCTTCCGTTTATCCCAACACATGATTTCAGCACTAAAGGATTGATCCTGGGAGAGGTTGTTGCTATTCCGTTTGCACTTTCCTTTGCGGCAGATTCCATAATGCCTCTCTGGATCAATGTACTTAAAGCACTGGTTTTTCTTCTGGTCATGCCTGCTGTGACGGCATACTTAGCCCTTAATTTCACAGGTTGTACCACATTCACTTCAAGGACCGGCGTTAAAAAAGAGATATTCCGGTATGTACCTTTCATGGCGTTTATGGCAGGGTCCGGAATTGTAATCTCAATTCTGCTGGGAATATTTAGATTAATGAAGGTGATCTGATGTTTGATTCTTATATTGAGAATACTCTCCAATATTATCCTGAAAAATGTATCAACTGCCTGCGATGTACGCAGGTCTGTCCCCATGGTGTCTTTTCAGAAGGAGAAGATCATGCTGAACTCGTGCGACCGGCTGCATGTATGGAATGCGGAGCATGCGCACTTAACTGCCCTGTCCAGGCAATTGAAGTGCAGAGCGGTGTCGGCTGTGCATGGGCAATGATCGGTGCAGCACTCAGAGGCAAGGACATGGATAGTGCTGAATGTGGCTGTGGGGATGGAGCAGGAAACTGCTGTGGCGGGAATTGTTAATGCTGACATTGTTCTCATTAAACAATTCCGCAATTCAGGACTCTGCAATGATGTTGCTTTAGGCCACTTTAAGGAAAGGACTTAATTTAATAACTGTGTAAATCGATTAGAGGCTTAATCAAGTGAGTATCGACACACAAATATCAGAAACTGATAATGAAGTAAAAGTATGTCCTCAATATAACAGTAAGGGAAGTCTGCGAATCATATGGATAATCGTTCTTTTCATAGTTTCATGGTCGGTTCTTGTTTATTATTATCCACCAGAAGAAATCGTTGGCTGGTTTGGAGTACATAACATTTACATTTTTATCTTTCTGTTGGCCATGATAGGTGGCGTTTCCACATTTACCTCAACAACCTTCTACACAGCCCTGATAACAATAGCTTTAGTAGGAGTAAATACGATATGGGTTGCCATATTTGCAAGCATTGGACTTACCTTTGGTGATATGTTATTTTACTATCTAGGTACAAAAAGCAAGCAGTGCATCAAAGGAAGATATGCAAATCATGTTCTTAACCTGACAAAAAGGATTGAAAGTATCGGTGACAGGGCTATTATGCTGTTGATCTTCCTGTACTCATTGACTCCTCTTCCAAGTGATATAATTGCAATAGCACTTGCAATCGTGGAATTCCCTTTTAAAAAAATGATTGTGCCGTTGCTAGTGGGTAATTTTACATTGATTGTTATATTAGTGGAACTTTCAAAATACGGATATAGTTTGATATGAGGCCTGTTTAATAGTTGTTACCAGAAGGAAAGCAAAGGATATTTGCTTCTCATTTGTTATTATTTCACCGCTGCTTCCCCCAATCACATATCTGTGTTATTTTTTGTAATATCCGGCAAACTCCACGAAGTCATCAAAATCCACATCGCAGTCATTTTCAAAGTCAAATATTCTTAGATAATTGCTGTCGCCTATCATAGAATTGTAACATGCTGCGAATTCCACAAAATCATCAAAGTTCACAGTACCACCGTAGTCAAAATCCCCTTTGTATGCACATGTAAAATCATAAAGAGGCAGATAATCGGTGTCTTTATCAGAGATCATATATGGAGCATCACATATTCCATTCTCATCCAGATCATCACATAATTGACTATGTCCGGTCATGTAAGGATTGGACCAGAAATTCCCTCCTGTAAGGTTACCAACCAGAATATTCTTCTCTTCCTTAAGATTGACATTCCATATATTTCCGGAGTTTATTCCTTCAAAAGCAACATTTACCGGATTATTGAAATAGTTATCATAGATGAGATTACTGTTTGCATATTGCATGAACAGACCTGTTGAAGTGCTGACAAGGATATTGCTGGTTATCAGGTTATTCGCTGACTCATGAACAAATAAATCCGCATCTTTGTTTCGGTTTATTGTGTTGCCGACAATATCGTTCTCATCGGAATTAGTGAGATAGATCCCATAAGCTTCATTTGTGTCTTCATCAAACATTATGGCTGGCATATTGTAAGATGCAGAATTATTTACCAGTTCATTTTGATCGGAGAATTTTATTAATATTCCGTGATAAAAATTTAAATCTGCCACATTATCATACAAAATATTTGAACTGACCGATTTAAGGTAGATTCCGGAATTTTCATTCAGGTTTGCAATATTCTGGCTCAGTTCATTATTGTTGGAACCCGTATCAAGGACAATACCGTAAAGATTGTTTGAATTGGCATTGTTTTGAATTATTGAATTATTACTTGATGTATAAAGATAGATACCATTCAGGTTAGAAACAAGTGTATTGTTCCTGATCTCATTGCTATCGGAAAATCTTAAGGAAATACCTGTCCACCAGTTTGAATCAACAGTGTTAGAACTCAGTGTATTCTCATCTGAATTATCCAGGGAAATACCATTGCCGTTGATATTATCGAATACATTGTTCATTTTCACAATATTGAGATTGGAATCCTTAATTATAATGCCTTCATAATTATCTTTCAGACTATTGTTACTTATGATGCATGAATTAGATGATTCCAGAAAGATTCCTGCAATCCTGGAATCCCAGCTGCAATTGGTGGCCCCTTCAATAGTTAGTCCTTCAATGAGAACATGATCGGAATTAACAAAAAATGTATGGTCACTGTCATTCCCTGCCCTTACAATGGTTTTATCCGATTTTCCGGATTCCGATTTTATGCTAACCTGCTTTTCTATATCAATATTTTCAGAATAGATACCCGGATACAGCATTATGATATCACCGGAAATTGCATTATCAACCGCTTCCTGAATGGATGTATAATCGGCTATCGGACCACTACTATTGTTCACTGAAATAAACGATGATGCAGAAACCACACCTGCGAATAATAGCAAAATAGAAAATAAAGAGATTATAACTTTAATTGTATTAACTCTGTTAAGTATCATCTCAGCCCCGCTCCTAAGCTTTCTTTTATGTGGATCGAAAAACATATCCCAAAGTAAACTATGAATTACTCGCAGGTTTATACTTTTGGAATTTAAATTAAGAAGAAAAGTTACTTAGGATAGATAAGTATCACATGCAGCTTGATATCCATGTGTTTGCAGGAAAAAAACTTAACTATTTAAAGCCATTCAGCACAATAATATAAAAGAGTTTATCAGGGTTTTTTACTGCTTTCCTGATACCCCTTTAAGCGGGGAATTATTCTGTGAACATTTATCTGGTACTCGCGATATTCATCACCAAACTGTGCCACCAGTCTGCTTTCCCAGTGCAGTGATCCCATTACCAGATATATGGTCGTCAGGATGTATATGATGAGCAGATTGACTGTCATAAATGGAGTAAGCCACATTATTACCAGTCCGGAGAACAGGAATGGATCCCTTATCCACCGGTAAACACCATGGATATCCAGATGACCTGCTTCAGGGGTAGCTGGTGCAGATAGCTGTGAATGAAGCCTGAATCTGTGTGGTGCATCCTTCAAAGCCCTTGGACCAATGATGGCAGCAATCACCTGTCCGCCGACCATCAGCCATCGCCATGGAGACGGTATGATATAGAGAAATGGTCCCGGATTCTTATAGAGCAGGTAGACCAGTGGCAATATGGTTATCACTGCAATGAGGTTATAGACTGGCATATACAACTTGTCTGCTTTAGAACCTAAAGACCGCCTGATGAAGCGTTTAAAGGGAAGGCTTGCCAGAAGGCTGTGAATGGCTGCAAATCCCACCAGACAAAGAATAAGTATTACTATGGATGAAACCACTTTTTACAATCTCCGTTGTTATATCTGGAGAAAGTTGTATTTAGGGTTTGTGACTTCTCTAAAAAAGCCTCATTTGAATAATCATCCGAAGTAACTACGCAGGCCTAATATCTCATCGACTGTTTTTTTCAAATCACTATAAGGCACAGAATCACATAATTTATTCAATGTTGATAAAGCAATGCTCTTTTGATCATTAAATTTGTTATTTAAATCTCCAGTTGAAACTACATAAAAATCCCATGAATTAAGGTTCAGAACATCTGCTTTATCATAATCTGTTTCAGCGTAAAGACAGAAAACATAACAGTCAGAGAACCTGGTTTGTTCATCATCATATTCATTTGTTAATGCATCCCATGGCCTTTTCTTAGCAATATCAAATTGGATTGGCGAGAGCATTTTTTGAAGCCAGCTTTGTACATAGGCCGCTGATTTCACTTCGATTTTAAAGTCCTTATATCTTAAGTCAACTGCGTCCCACTCAACACGGGAATTATCTGTTATATCAAGAGCGGCACCAACTATAAATTCTGCAAAGATCGATCTATTTCTGTTGCTCAATACATCTGAATAAGCCCATGACCAGAAATCACAGATCGTAATTTCTTGAAGGCCTTCTATTTTCTGATCCGGATTAAGTTTTGAGTTCATAATAATTTCTACAAGATTTTAAACTGGCTATTTAGCAAATCTATTCCAAAAAAGTATATATTTACGTAATTTCATTCTCCTCAGAATTACAAACCCTCCTCTTATCGTGCTTTCAACACAGAGGTT
>OBLN01000208.1_pt1 | contig 21726 bp, 25 predicted proteins | sample 1519301 | NCBI WGS metagenome assembly OBLN01 (sample SAMEA2452533, study PRJEB22499) | sediment metagenome | reverse complement strand
CGAAAGGCTCATTCATCCACGCTTAAAAGCGTGGTGTTCTGTCTTCGACCGCATAAAAAAAGCGGGCATAAAAGCCCGCTTCTATTGATTAAGCCCTGAAGGGCTGATTTGCATATCAGTTTTTAATTATGCGGACTATGTCATTGTAAAAAGCGAAAAACATCAGCCCGAAAATAAGCATCATTCCCGCCATGTTGGCATATTCACGGATCCTTATGCTTACAGGTCTTCTTGTTATAGCCTCCACTGCGTAGAAAAGAAGGTGACCGCCGTCCAGAACAGGTATGGGCAGCAGGTTCAGTATGGCAAGGTTCACGCTTATGGCAGCCATAAGCCCCAGAAGCATTATTATTCCTTCATCTGCGGAGCTTTTTGCCATCTGAAGAATCATAATAGGTCCGCCTATGGAATCAGCAGGAACAGACTTCTGGAATATTTTAACCACACCTGTGATTATAAGTCCGGTGACTTCGGCAGTCTTTTCCACGCCCATTTTCAGAGAAGGAAAGAAGCCGTAGTTAACCCTTATATACTGGTCAGAAACCTTAACACCGACCAGCCCGACTTTTATATCCTCACCGAATACGTTTTTCTGAACACTTTCTCTGGGAGTAACAACAATTTCCATGCGGCTGCCGCTTCTGTCTATATCAAAAACAATTTCTCTTCCGGGGCGTTCAATTACATACGAACTCATTTCGTCCCAGAAGGTAACAGGATTTCCGTCTACAGAAACTACCTTATCCCCTTCCAGCAGCCCTGCCTCAGCAGCGGGCATATCAGGCATGAGTTCGCCGATGACAGCAGTAGAGCGGGGCACACCGGCCATAAATATTACTGCATAAACCAAAGCCGCCAGCAAGAAGTTAGCGAACGGACCCGCAAAAACAATTAGTGACCGTGCATAAAGAGGCTTGTTATTGAAAGCCCTTGCCTTCATATCGGGTGTGCTTTCAGTATCCCCTTCGGGGTTGTAGTCCGCCCCGTCGCCGTACATCTTCACGTATCCACCCAGAGGAATGGCAGAGAGCATGTATTCGGTTTCGCCCCTTTTCCATGAAAACAGTTTCGGACCGAAGCCTATTGAAAACTTCTCCACATATACCTTAAAGTATTTTGCTACCAGAAAGTGACCAAGCTCATGAAAAAAAATGAGCAGTCCCAAAAGTATTATCGCCTGAATCATTTCGTAATTATCTCCGGGCAAATATTAAATCACTGCACTTGAGTCTGGCTGCCCTATCCAGATCGAGTATTTCGTCTATCCCTTCGGCTTTGCATTCACCGAATGCATCCAGCACATTTTCTATCACCGGAGCAATATCTATGAAACTGATTGATTTACGAAGAAAATGTTCAACAGCAATTTCATTTGCTGCATTCATTACAATCATAGGACCGTTCATATCCTTTTTCAATACCTGAAAAGCGATCCGCAGACATCCGTATTTATCCAGATCCGGCTTAAAAAAATCCAGACGTGAAATTTCGCTTAAATCAAGCTGTTTTACTCCGCTGTTTATCCTGTCCGGCAAACCAAGGGCAAATGATATGGGAGTCCTCATATCAGGATAGCCCATCTGCGCCAGCATGCTGCCGTCAGTGTAGCATACTGCGGAGTGTACTATACTCTGCGGATGTATTACCACATCAAGCCTGTCCGGCGTCACATCAAACAGATAGCGTGCCTCAATAAGCTCAAGCCCTTTATTCATCATAGTGGCTGAATCCACGGTGATCTTGCTGCCCATGCTCCAGTTAGGATGCTTCAGAGCCTCCTGAACACCCATAAATTCAAGGGCGTCGTTCGGGGTTTTACGGAAAGCCCCGCCGGAAGCAGTGAGAACAATCTTCGCAACATGTTCCTTCTTCTGCCCCATCAAACACTGATAAATCGCAGAATGTTCACTATCCACAGGAATAACCCGTGCGCCGCTTTTTTTGGCTTCATCCAGAATGAGCCGACCGGCAGCAACTATGGATTCCTTATTTGCAAGGGCTATGTCCGTGCCTTTCTTTACTGTTTCATACGCAGGCAGTATCCCCGCCGCACCCACAGCAGCCACAAGGACAAGATCTGCATCTGTATCTTTAAGCATGGAGACAAGGCATCCGTTCTCGCCTCTGGAGAGGCATGACCTCTCAACGCCAAACTCTGCGCACTGCTCCTCAAGAAGCTCACTGTTGGAGTTCGCCGAGAGGAGAACCACATCAAAAAGCTCCCTGTTGCGCCGGATCACATCAAGAGTCTGCCTGCCGATAGACCCTGTTGAACCTACTACGGCAATCTTCTTCACCTTACACCGCCATGGTCACGTAAAAATATAATATCGGAGCGGCAAATGCTATGGAGTCGGTTCTGTCCAGCACACCGCCGTGACCGGGAAAAACAGTGCCGCTGTCTTTTATGCCGCTTTTGCGCTTAAACATTGACTCAACAAGATCACCTACAACACCGGCTCCGGTAAGGAGAATAGATGAAATAAGTACATGATGAAAGGGGATTTCCATGAAAAAATAGGTATAAAGAAATGCTCCGGCTATGCCTCCGAGGAAACCTCCTGCGAGGCCTTCCATGCTTTTCTTCGGGCTGATAAGCTCATACATTTTTCGCTTTCCGAACATGACACCGATAAAATAAGCGAAAGAATCGCTGAACCAGATAATAGCGCAGAGATAAAAAAGCCAGTGAAAATCTATTTCCCGAAGAGGGATAAAGAAAGACATAAAAAACGGATAATACATTATCGAGATCATTGAAACGGAAAGGTGTTCGTATGTGTCATCGAGGGGTGCTTTGCCGAAAAGCTTGATCACAAACACCATCGCGGCAGACACGTAAAGTCCGAAGAGCGCTCCGGAGGTTCCTCCGAGAAAAAAACCTGTGGGGATAAGCACAGCCCCCGCCATTACAGGAAAGGCGAGAAGCGGTTTCCCGTCCGCAGACACAAATCTGTAAAACTCCCATGTTCCGCCTAGTATAAGTATGAGGAGAACAATAAAAAACATTATATCATTAAGCCATATTATGCCTGCTATCACTGGGGGCATAACGGCAATTGCCGTCAGAATTCTTGTAAGCCTGTTACTCACTTATACCTGCCTTGTTTAAAAATAAAATACTCTTTACTTGATAACGTTAATCCGCACATCCTGTCGGATTAACATGCACGCTCGCACCCTGCAAAGCAGGGTTTCGCTGCGCACGGCGCAGTTCCATCCTGGGAACTGTAACGGCTATATATCACCGACCTGCTCATCTGTCATGCCGAAACGGCGGTTGCGCCCGGCGAAGTCGCTGATGGCTTCGTCTATATCCTGCTCAGTTATGTCCGGCCAAAGTTTTCCTGTGAAGAAAAGCTCGCTGTAGGCTATGCGCCAGAGCATGAAATTGCTTATACGAAGTTCTCCGCTGGTGCGGATCAGGAGGTCAACATCGGGTATTTCAGGGTGAAACATACACGAAAAGAAGTTTTCTTCAGTTACATCCTCCGGCTTTAAAGAACCGGATGCAACAAGCTCGGCTATCTTTTTAGCAGCAAGAACTATCTCCGCACGCCCGCCGTAACTCAAAGCGAGATTAAGAACCATGCCGGTATTTCCGGCGGATCTCTCCACGGCATCAAGAAGCTTTTTCCTTGTGCTTTCGGGGATAAGATCAGTCTGACCGGTCACAGTAAAACGGATATTCTCCCGAAGGATAGTTTTAAGTTCCTTTTCGATATATTCATCAAGAAGGCGCATGAGAAAACTGACTTCATCACCGGGACGTTTCCAGTTTTCCATGCTGAAGGCAAACAGGGAGAGGTATCTTATACCCAATGCGGAGGCATGGCGCACAACCTTGTTGACCACGTCCACGCCTTTTTTGTGCCCCATTATCCGGGGCATTTTCCGCTGTTTTGCCCATCTGCCGTTACCGTCCATGATTATCGCCAGATGAACGGGCAGTATGTCGGGCATTAGATCTCCATTATTTCTTTTTCTTTATGCTCAATGGCTGCGTCGATCTTTTTAACAAAGTCGTTTGTCACTTCCTGAACCTTATCCTGCCCTTTTTTGCAGTCGTCTTCGGAAATTTCTTTATCCTTCTCAAGCTTTTTCAGTTCATCATTAGCGTCACGGCGTATATTACGGACGGCAACTTTTGAATCCTCGCCCATTTTCTTAACCATTTTCACAAATTCTTTCCTGCGTTCTTCGGTAAGCTGCGGAATGGGTATGCGAACGACCTTCCCGTCATTTTGAGGGTTATAGCCGAGGTTGCTGGACATGATGGCTTTTTCTATAGCAGGAATGAGGCTGGTATCCCATGGCTGGATAACGATAAGCCTGGGTTCAGGAGCGCTGAGAGTGGCAACGCCGCTGAGAGGCGTGGGTGCGCCGTAATAATCAACCTTTACGTTGTCAAAAACGGAAATGGAGGCTCTGCCTGTTCTCACCGCCTTAAATTCATCTTTAAGATGGCTGAGGGCTTTCTCCATTTTTGATGATGCCTCGTTGATCACTGTGTTAAGCATTATCGACCTCCACGATTGTTCCTATCTTTTCGCCTGTAATTATTTTTTTCATATTTCCTTTACCGTATATATCAAAAACTATTATCGGCATAGCGTTGTCCATGCACATTGAAATAGCGGTGGAATCCATAACCTTAAGCCCTTCATTAAGAACCTTAAGATAGCTTATGCTGTCGTATTTAACTGCGCATGAGTTCTTTTTAGGGTCACTGTCGTATATTCCGTCTACCTTCGTTGCCTTAAGCACAACTTCTGCATTTATTTCCGACGAACGGAGAGTCGCCGCTGTATCTGTAGTAAAATAAGGGTTGCCTGTTCCGGCAGCAAAAATAACCACTCTTTCTTTTTCAAGGTGGCGCATTGCTCTGCGGCGGATGAATGGTTCGGCTATCTGCCTCATTTCGATTGATGTCTGAACACGGGTTGCACAGCCAGCGTTTTCCAGAGCGTCCTGAAGCGCAAGAGCGTTTATAACAGTGGCAAGCATCCCCATGTAGTCTGCTGTGACTCTGTCCATGGACTTGGAAGCATCGGAAACCCCTCTGAAGATATTTCCGCCGCCGACAACAATGCCGATCTTAACGCCAAGTTCCTGAACCTCTTTTATTTCACCGGCGATAAAGTTGACTGTATCAACGTCTATGCCGTATTCGCCCTCGCCCATGAGTGCTTCACCGCTCAGTTTGAGCAGTATTCGTTTGTACTTAAGCTCCATTATTCAGCCTCGATATTTTTATAGCCTTCAACAGTATATGTAAATTTAAGTGTTTTAAATGGAAGTTCCGCTACTGCGTCATAGGTCACGGAGTATTTAAGTTTGTCCACGTATTCTTCAATAACAACATCGTCTTCTCTAATCGGAACACCGGTGTCTTCTGCAGCCCGTGCGATGTTGACTGGAATGTTCTCAAGCTCGGAAGTGTTCAGTGCGTTTTTAAACGCATTTTCAAACATCTTGTACTTAATCCACGGCAAAGCTGCCGTTGCACCCAGATAAAGCACGATGATAAAAATAATCACCTTTATAAAAGTTCCCATACCTTCACCGCCTCATGCTTATTCCGGCGAAAAGCTCCGAATGCGGGAGCTTTCCATCCTAATGATTATTGCATGAAACATACTCAAATTCAATGAATGAGTTTAAAGACCCGATCGAAGCGATCGTACTTCGGATTAAGGAATCTGAGTGCTTTAAGAGGCATTTTAGACCACGGAGAATCATACTCCGGAGTTTCAAGTGACCAGTAAATAAGGAGTGCTTTCCCCTTAATCATATCTTTTGAGATAAATCCCCAGAAGCGCCCATCGTAACTGGCATCCCTGTTATCCCCCATCATAAAATACTTACCCTCGGGAACGGTAAATTCCTCAACATTATCCCTGCTGGTGAGATCTGAGGGGAAATAAGCATCGTCCTTTATCTGCTTGTAGTCTTCCTGATAAGGCTCGCCGTTTATAAAGACCTGTTTATCCCTGATGGCAATTTTATCACCCGGAGTGCCCACTACTCTTTTGATGAAGCTCTTTGCGGGTTCAAGGGGGTATTCAAATACCATAACATCGCCCCTTTCAGGGTCGCCGAATTTATAGGCGAGCCTGTTGACAATTATATAGTCCCCTATGAGGAGCGTGTCCAGCATTGAGCCTGAAGGAATCGTATATGTTTGTATAAGAAAAGTTTTTATGAACAACGCTATAACAACTGCAACCACCAGAGAGTCAAAAAAACCGTCTTTCTTTTTCTTGGGTTTGGTATCTTCTGCGTCTGCCTGCAAGTTTTTTATATCTTCATTTTCTGCCATTTCTATTCCTGTCCTATCCTAAGCACAGCAAGGAAAGCCTCCTGCGGAATCTCCACATTGCCAACCTGCTTCATGCGTTTTTTACCCGCCTTCTGCTTTTCCAGAAGTTTGCGTTTACGTGTTATATCACCGCCGTAGCATTTGGCGATAACGTTTTTCCTGAAAGCCTTAACAGTCGAACGGGAAAGAATTTTATTCCCTATGGCAGCCTGTATGGCAATATCAAACATCTGTCTGTGGATAACTTCCTTAAGCTTTTCCACCAGATCACGCCCCTTATAGAAAGCGTGGTCCTTATGCACAATAATACTCAGTGCATCAACCGCTTCTCCGTTTATAAGAATGTCAAGCTTGACAAGACTCGCCTGTCTGTAACCTGCGAACTCATAATCAAAAGAAGCGTAGCCCCTTGAGATTGATTTAAGCTTGTCATAAAAATCCATGACAACTTCACCCAGCGGGAGTTCATACTCAAGAATAACCCTTCCCTGAGTGAGATAGCGCATATTCTTCTGAGTACCCCTTTTTGCTACCATAAGCTGTATAATACCTCCCACATAAGCTTCTGGGAGAATCACAGTGGCGGCTATAATCGGTTCTTCGATAAAGTCAATCTCCGAAGGCTCCGGCAGATCGGCGGGGTTATCCACCTCGATCATTTCACCGTTTGTCTTGGTAACTTTAAATACCACTGTCGGCGCAGTGGTAACGAGATCAAGATCAAACTCACGCTCAAGACGCTCCTGAATAATCTCCATATGAAGAAGACCAAGGAAACCGCAGCGGAATCCGAATCCCAGTGCCACTGAGCTTTCTGCCTCGTAAGAAATTGAGCTGTCATTAAGACGCAGTTTATCCAGAGCATCACGGACATCCTCAAAATCAGCGGAATCCACAGGATAAAGCCCGCAGAAAACCACAGGCTTGACTGTTTTAAACCCCGGGAAAGCCTGTTTAGCCGGATTTGAAGAAAGAGTGACAGTATCACCTATATTAACATCGTTTATATCTTTGATAGCGGCTGTAAAGAAACCGACCTCGCCCACAGAAAGCTCATTCACCATAAGGGGTTTCGGAGTAAATACCCCAAGTTTGTCTATGAGATACTGCTGGTTTGTGGACATGAATTTTATCTTATCGCCTGCTTTGACAGTTCCGTCTATTACCCTGAAAAGAACAACAACGCCCTGATAGCTGTCATACCATGAGTCAAATATCATGGCTTTCAGCGGAGCATCCTCCTCACCTTTTGGCATGGGAATACGCTGGACAACTGCTTCAAGTATCTCTTTGATTCCGATACCGTCTTTTGCGCTGGCAAGCACAGCGTCACCGGCATCTATGCCGACTATATCTTCAATCTCTTTCTTCACCCTGTCCGGATCGGCACTGGGCAGATCTATTTTGTTGAGAACAGGGACAAGCTCCAGATCCTGATCTATCGCCATGTAGGCATTGGCTATGGTCTGTGCCTCCACCCCCTGCGCTGCATCAACAACAAGAAGCCCTCCGTCACATGCGGCGAGACTTCTGGAAACCTCGTAAGTGAAGTCAACGTGTCCCGGCGTGTCAATAAGGTTAAGCTGGTAGGTTTTACCGTCATCAGCCTTATAAAAAAGACGCACGGTCTGAGCTTTGATCGTAATCCCGCGCTCACGCTCAATGTCCATGCTGTCCAGAACCTGTTCCTTCATGTTTCTTTTGTCCAGACCGCCGGTGAACTCAATGAGACGGTCGGCAATAGTGGACTTGCCGTGGTCAATGTGCGCTACAATACTGAAATTGCGAATAAGTTCTTTTTTCATCTAAACCTTTTTATATCGGTATTTAAAATATTTGTCACTTACAGGACATCAGTATGAAAATATGCACGAAGGGCACACTTTCACTCAAACGAATATGTTCTTACTACAAAACAAGGCAAAAGTAAAAAATTATCTGACGAGGTTATTAAGCGAGAACAGCGGATCCATGATGGAAATAACTATGAATCCTATTATTATACCGATGAACATTATAAACAGCGGCTCAATAATGGAAACAAACCTTGAGGTCAGTTCTTCGGACTTTTTGCCGAAAAAGGAGCTGACCCTCTCCAGAAGTTCCGCAACATTTCCTGACTGTTCCCCTGTGGTTGCTGCTGCTTCAAAAAGTTCTGTGAACCCGCCTACTCTTTTTACAGCGTCTGAAAACCTGTCTCCGGAGCGGACTTTATCGGCAACGGCATCAACCTTGACCGTGAAAGCTCTGTTCCATGAAACTTTTGCAGCATTATCAAGAGCCTCAGTGAGCGGAAGCCCTTCACTAACCTGAAACGCCACCACATGAGCAAAACGGGATATAAGCACATGGTTTATAAACTGGATTTCAAGAAGCCTTGAATCCACTTTCATTCTGAATTTATCGTTGTTGCGGTAGTACCACCTGACACCCACGGCGCCCAGCAGAACCAGTATAAAAATGAATACACCGTATGACTGAAGCACTCCTGAGATAGCAATAAGAGTCTTAGTGCTGGTGGGAATATCAGAACCTGCGGCGGAGAATATACCCTCAAGCTTAGGAACAACATAGCTAAGAAGGAAACCCACAACACCCATACCCATTATAAGCACAGCCATAGGATACATAAGCGCACTGGTGAGTTTGCCCTTAACCTTCTTTTTATCCTCTTCAAAACGGGCGATATCCATGAGAACTTCAGGAAGCCTGCCGACCTCTTCCGATGTTCTGATAAGGTTTATGTACATTTCTTCAAAAGTATCAGGATATTTTGCCAGAGCATCAGAAAATCTTTTACCCTCGGACACTGTGCCTGCAACATCCATAATTACATTGCGCATGCGTCCTCTGGCAGAGGAACCGGACATAACTTTAAGTGCGTGAACCAAGGCAATGCCGCTTTTAAGAAGAAGAGAGAGCTGGAAAAAAATATCCGGCACAGCGCCTTTACCGCTGAAAAACTGAAATGAGCTAAGGAAGCCTTTTTTATCACGGACCGAGCGTATCTCTGAAACAAGAACCCCGTCAGCCATGAGCCTTGCCACGGCTGAGTTTTTCGTATCCCCTTCCAGAACGCCCTTGACCTTTTTTCCGCTTTTATTGACTCCGGTGTATGTAAAGGTAGGCATCAGTCAATCCTTGTTACCGCTATAAGCTCCCACGGAGTTGTGGTTCCCGCCTGAACCAGTTCATATCCATAGTCAAACATACGCTGATAGCCGTGGTTTTTCGCCTCATGCATAAGTTCGCTGGAGGATGCACGGTCGTTTATCATTTTGCGTATGGGATCATTCACAGTCATTATCTCAAATATGCCTGTACGTCCTTTATAGCCCGTGTTGAAGCACTGTTCACAGCCCTTGCCCATATAATGCTTAGGCAGATCGAATCCTTCTGCGGCGAAGTAGTTCTTAACATAGTCATCAGATTCCACTTCAGTTTTGCAGTGGGGGCATATTTTACGAACAAGCCTCTGTCCCATTGTGCAGAGAAGTGATGATGATATAAGGAAGGGTTCAACATTCATGTCAATAAGCCTTGCCACTGCTGTGGGGGCGTCATTTGTGTGAAGAGTGGAAAGCACAAGGTGACCGGTAAGAGAAGCCTGCACGGCCGCCTGCGCAGTCTCCTCATCCCTTATCTCGCCCACCAGAATAATATCGGGGTCCTGACGGAGAAAAGAACGTATGGCATTTGCAAATGTGATATTTACTGCGGGGTTCACCTGAACCTGAGTGATCTTTTCCATCTGGTATTCTACGGGGTCTTCTATTGTAACTATATTGGTATCATCAGACACCAGCTCAAGGAGCGATGCGTAGAGAGTAGTTGTTTTACCTGAACCGGTGGGACCCGTAACAAGGATAATTCCGTTAGGACGTTTAAGCGCCGCCCTGTAAACATCAAGGTTGCGCCCTGCCATACCGACTTTTTCCAGCGTTGCCATGCTTTTGGAACGTTCAAGGATACGAAGGACAGCCTTCTCCCCCGTTACAGAAGGAACAGTGGAAACACGCACGTCAATGGTGCGGTTACCTATTTTCATATTTATTCTGCCGTCCTGCGGCTTCCTCGTTTCAGCCACATCAAGAGATGATATAACCTTGATACGGGCTATGACCGAGTCCTGCATTTTTTTGGGAAACTGGCGTATCGTACTCAGTTTGCCGTCCACTCTGAAGCGAACAGCAAATGAGTTGTCTTTACCTTCAAAGTGAATATCACTGGCTCCGTTTTTAACCGCCTGAATCATAAGCTGATTCACAAGCTTAATTATCGGGGCATCATCATATGAAGCAGAGAGGATGTTTCCTTCACCGTCTTCAAAAACTTCATCATCACTTCCGTAATCCTCACCGCTTACGTCACCACCGAGGGTTTCAAGAATTTCAAATATTTTCTCTTTTTCGGAGGAGACAAGTTCAGCATCCACCCCAAGGTAAAATGTGAGGAAGCGGGCTTTGGCAAGTCCGGTGCTTCCGCTGTATAGAACAGAAACATTTCCTTCTGTCCCTGACTTTACAGGAACAAAGTCGCTTCTGTCCGGAAATTTAAGGTAATTTTCAAGTACCTTTTCGTAGTCCGTCATTTAAAGCTCTTATCTATTGTTTTCTTTGATTCATTTTTGAAATCCACGGATTCCTGTCTCTTCCTTTCGGAAAGTTCTTCCGCCTCTTCCTGAGTGCTTACAATCTGAGCATTGATAAATACCATAAGGTTGGTTTTCTCAAAGGTTTTGCTGGTATTTTTGAAAAGCCATCCGATAAGCGGAATCTTGGAAAGACCGGGAACAGCCGAGCGCTCCTCTGAAGAGTCATCCTTCATAAGACCGCTTATAACCACCATTGAACCGTTTTTCAGCTTAACTTTTGTCTTGGTGTTACGGGTAAGGGTAACGGGCTGTGTTGAGTCAAATGTGCTTGCGCTTACTTTCTTAACTTCCTGCTCTATTGAAAGAGTAACATAGTCGTTTGCGGATATATGAGGCTGAATTTTCAGCTTAACACCCACGTCACGATAGTCATAAGACTGAACGGGGTTATTGTTTGAGTCATACTTTGTGCTTGTAAGGAAAGGTCTGTTCTCACCTGCGAAAACTTCAGCTTCTTCATTATCAAGGGTAAGTATCTGCGGGTTAGAGAGAATATTAACTCCGGAAGCTGATTTGATAGCGTTTACAAGAAGTCCGAGTGAAGGGAACTTAACGCCGTCATACTCAATAATATCTCCCAGGATACCGAGGTTGAAACCGCCTGCCATTGCAGGGACAGAACCGTCACTGAGTACGGAACTCTGAAAGCTGTTGAGCCCGCCGTTGTCATTAATGAAGCCCACACTGCCCACACCGTTTTTATCGCCCGCTGTAGCCTGCCATTCAACACCGAACTTGTTTCCGCTGTCCAGTGTGGTTTCTATTATAAGTGCTTCCACATAAACCTGTCTTCTGGGTATGTCAAGTTTCTCAATAAGTCCTTCAACCTTCTGATAAAGCTCCTGATCACCCACTACGATAATGGAGTTTGTAGCTTTATCCGCAGCAACCTGTGATTTAACAACAGCTTGTGTTTTAGGGTCTGTTACAGAGGAGAGAAGTTTGTTAAGCACCTTCTCCACATCCTCTGCGCTTGAGTTATTGAGGTAAAATACTCTGGGCTGGCTGTGGTAGGCTGAAGATGAACTGTCAACCTGATCAATTATATAGTTTATTCTTTCAAAATCGCCTTCTTTAGCAGCAATAACCAGCACGTTTGAATAGTCATCAGCTACAATAACCGGTTCAGATGCTGTCATGAAATTTTTCTGAAGTTCGGAGTAAAGCTTGGAAACAATTTTTTCCACATTAGAAGCCAAGCCGTTTTTTATAAGAATACTTTTTACAGTGTATCCTGCTGCTTCTGTTTCGAGAGTATTGAGGATCTCTATGATTTTCTGAACACGGTCGGCGGAATCACGCACGACTATCGCATTCATGCCAACCAGAATATCAGAGTTTCCGCTTCTGGAACTCAGGTTTTTGAGAACCGAAACCAGCATACGGACATTAAAATTTCGGGGTGAAATCACAGTGGTGAGGAAACCGCTTTCCTTTCCAGTGACATTATCTATATAGCTGTCGCCGTAGAATTTAACATCGCCGCTTTTTACAATCTGAATGTAGCGGTCTTTGTTAACCGCAGTCAGACCGTTAAGCTCAAGGGTTGCATAAAAGATGTCCATAACATCTTTGGAATTCATCTTCATCCCTGTCTGAACAGTGACCTGCCCCCTGAGGTCATTTTCGTCATAGACGAAGTTTTTGCCTGTAAATTCCGCTGTGAACTTAACGAAATCCTTCAGAGACATGTTGTTGAAATTTACATCATACTGAGCGTATGAGCTGACTGAAATCAATAATAAAACTATAACTATAAAACGCTTCATCTCGCACCTAATTTATTTCAACGAATATTGTTTTTCTTTGTCCCGCCCTTTCAAGATCCAGAGTGACGGCTGACACATTTTCAACTGAACTCAGCATACTGAAAAGAACTTCGGGGCTTTTCAGCTCCTCCCCGTTTATACGCATGATTGCGTCACCGTTCTTAAGACCGAGTTCACGCAGAACAGAGTCTTTTGTCATGCGTGACAGACGAAAGCCAACGATCTGACCGTCTTTTTCGTAAGGACGCATGAGAACGGATTTGATTATATTGTTGATGTCACCCACGTTGTTGATAAAGTCCGCGCGGGTCATGGTTACTTTTTCCGTAGGGGTCATGTCTCCGGGTTCTGCCTCGTCTCCTGTTTCCTCAGAAGGCTGTGCCGGAGGAGCAGAAGGAGAAGCTGTAGCAGAAGGAATAAGAGAGCCGTCACTGTAAAGCTCAAGCTTTGTCCTGCCTGATGAAGTGATTACTGTACCGCTTGTTTTGTCCAGATTTTCAAGCTTCACTCCGGAGAAAGTCTCCCCAACAGCGAGCAGAACCTTCTCTCCGTCCAGATCCATAAAAGCGTAAGACTTTGACCTGTACCCGTGTCCATAAAGGATTCCTATAAGCTTTATGCTCCGTGGGGGAGGTGCGGTAAAGGTTTCACCGCTTTCGGTAACGAAAGTGTCTGTTTGTCCCGAAGCAGAAGCGGAAGGAGATGCTGTTTTGAGGGAGAATATGTTTTTTTCGGTAATCAGGGAAATGTCCGCAGTTTTAACAGCGGATGACTTTTTGCCGCCGAGCCTGATCCCCTCCATTACAGTCGGTGTGTGCTTATATGAGATATACCCCGTAATAAGCCATGCAAAGGAAAAAGCCGCAATAACCGGATAAATAAACCATGGGATTTTTATAGTATTCATGAGAATAGAAATAGCATGAATAATCGAAAAATCAAATTAAAATCAGGGGCGCCGCTTCAATATTTATACGATCATCACATTGAGGTTGTAAAAGGCGTGGCACAGCACGCAGGGCATGACTGATCTGTATTGTGAATACAGAGTTCCGAAAACCAGAGATGGAAAAAAAACAGCAAATGCATGAACAGGATTTCCGCCCCATAAATGAAAAACAGCAAAAACAGCAGAGACAGAAATATTAGCAGCTGTAATCACAAAAAAAGCCTGAGCCATTCTTCTTTCAAGCCACTCCTGCAGAACTCCCCTGAAAAAAAGCTCCTCTGCCGCAGGCGCAAGGATAAGATAACGGAACACTTTTGATGAGTCAAAAGCAAAGCTTCCGTCCATTAAGAATATGCGTATGCAGAAATACGCCGCTCCCAGAAAAAACGCAGTCAGTAAAAGCCAGGATTTCCTTTTCATATGCTTCAAATAACATGGAAAATACAGTATTTGAAAGAAAAAAAGCAAACCTTCCCCTTTAGTCAATGTCCATAATTCATAGCGGTCAGATACAGATTTTCTTATTTTCCGTATTAACTGTTGTGCGATGAGGGCATGTTGTCCTATAATTCAGCCAAAATTTATTTCATGGAGCAGATAAAATGAACAGCAAAGGTTTCACAATCATTGAAGTGCTGGTGGTTATTGTCATACTGGGGCTTCTCGCCACTTTCATGGTTCCTAAAATCATGGGTAAGCCTGATGAGGCAAGGGTCGCAAAGGCTAAAAATGACATACTCGCCATTGAATCCGCTCTTAAGATGTACAAACTCGACAACGGCTACTACCCCACTACCGAGCAGGGGCTTGAATCTCTGATTAAAGCGCCGGAAATTGAACCTATCCCCAAAAACTACCGCAGAGGCGGATACCTGGACACCTCCAAGAAGCCTCTTGACCCGTGGGACAGAGATTTCATTTACAGAAGCCCCGGCGAAGATGACAGAGATTATGAGATCATCTCACTCGGAGCTGACGGAGTTGAAGGCGGCGAAGAGTTTAATACAGATATAAAGAGCTACGAAATAAGATAATGTCTGCCAGAGGTTTTACTCTTGTAGAGCTTATTATTGTTCTTCTGATAATCGGCATAGGTTTCATGACCGTGACTCCGCTCATGGTTGAAAAAGCAATCGGCGATCCGGAAGAGATAACTTTTTTTAATGATCTGCTCAGTAAAACCGCTGATGAAGCGGAAGAGCTGGGCAGAGCCCTCCCTATCCGGGGTGTTAAGGGCTCGGACACTATCTTTCTGCATGACGGCGAGACAGTTAAAATACCCGGCATCTCAGGCGTTTTATCCGCAGAGATAAATGATGAGGAACAGTCGGGGCTTGATTACGTGATAATGGTTTACCCTAAACGAATCTGTGACTATTTCATTCTGCGGGTATCGGACACCGAAATTATAGAATCCCTGCCGCTGATCCTCCAGACGAGGCTGAAATGAAAAAAGGCTTTACCCTTCTTGAGCTTCTTATTGCAATGGTCGTTCTCTCAATCGGCATGATGGGTATATTCACCCTTGTCAGACAGTCTCTGGACATGAATGACTATGCAAAAAGAAAACTGAATCTCCTCAGCAGAGGTTATGAGCGGGTAATACTGACACTTTCCGAGAAAAAAACTCTGGAAGATATAATAACCGATAACGGGACAACATATACATATAAGCTCGAAAAGCATGATACAGGGCTTCAGGGCATAAAGGAATGTGAACTCAAAATATCCGACAGCACAGCGGATATGACTCTGTTTTACTATGAAAGATAATAAAGGCTTCACTCTTGCAGAACTAATGATAGCGGTTGCGCTGGCAGGCATAGTCCTTACCGGTTCATACGCAGTTTTCAATACAATTATCGCATCAAGGGACGTCTCCGTGCGTGCCGGCGATGCAGTGACGGTTAATGCCAAAATAGCGTCCCTGCTGTCCGCTGATTTCAGACAGGCTGTAAAAAATACCGCAGAAGTTCAGTCAGCCGTGGAAAACGGTATGGCACTGAGACTTATCACCCACAATTCACTTTACTTTCAGGGGGCACTGCCTGTTGAGGTTCTTTACTACATAGAGGACGGATACCTTATACGTGAGGAGAAGCTCCCCCTGATGGACTACGAACAGAAGATGTTCATACTCCCCAATGCAGACAACTTCACTGTGCTGTTTTATGAGAACGGTGAATATTATGACAGAACAATTTTCGGAACAAACATGATAAAAATCAAGCTGGACACTGCGGGAATCCCTGTTGAGGCAATTGCCGGCAGCTACCACCAGAACGGTATATTTAACTCTCTTGGGATAGGCGAATGAATAATAAAGGCAGCGTTCTTGTTTTTGTCCTTATATTTGTTGCCTTCACTCTGGGCATTGTAACCTACATGCACCAGCGTGCCGGAAGCTCTCTGGTGGACAGTGCCGAACTTCAGTTTGAATATCAGTCGTCAATCTACGCAATGTCAGCCATTGAGGCGATCAGGAAAGTTCTGGAGGATGATGACAATAACTACGACTATGACGGTGAATCGTGGGCACTTATCCCTCCTTTTCCGGTGCCCATGGGTTTTATATCAATAACAGTAACCCCGACAAACGGGCGCATTCCTCTTAACATGATGGACGGCGACAACAAGTCCGAGGCGTATTTCAACGGTTGCAGGGAAACACTGAAGGAACTTGAGCTTGAAGAATCCATCTGCTCTGTTATAAAGGACTGGATAGACGTTGACGCCGCAGTCTCAGACATGGGTGAGGAAAACATTGACTACATCACCGACGGCAAAAACTACTCCACTAAAAACGGGAAACTTGAAACACTTAAAGAACTCAGCTTCATAAACGGTGCTAAGGATCATTATGAGGTTCTGGCCCGCCACTTTACAAATCATGGAGACGGCAAGCTCAACCTTAACTTTATAACGAAAGAGGCTCTGACAGGGCTGATACCGGGAATGGCTTCATACGCCGAAAGTATTATAGAATACCGCTCAAGCCACACATACAAGGATGTATCCAATATAATGAATGCGGCAAGCATACCTCAGGACATATACAACGCTTCACTGGACTATCTCACGGTAAAAAGTTCTTTATTTTATGTAAAGACTGAAGTAAGTTTGAATGACAAGTCCCGTTTTTACCATGTTCTTCTGGAGAGAAACGGAGCCCGCACCACAGTACTTAAATATATTGAAGGTAATGATGGCGTCTTCTTCTGACAAAAATTTATTTATTAAAAACAACCGAATTTACAATATCGAAAACGGAAGGGCGGATTTCCCCGCAAGTGCCGAGCAGACAGGCTCGTTCACTCTTTTTCTTGATGACTCGATGTTCTTTTATCTCTCCATGGATCTCCCTTCATCCAACAGGAAAAAGGCACGTGGTTTTATAAGTAACTATCTCAGCACTCTTTTTCCCGAATACATGGCAGAAAATTTCGGCTTTGTGCTTAATGGAAGCACTGCCCTTATATATCTTCCTGCAACAGAGTTCGCTGCTTTTGTTGAAGAAAACATGCCTCTTCTTAAAAAAGCATCAAAAATCACCACTCCGTTTATCGAGATGTTTGCCAAAGAAGCATCTTTTGACTACACAGACGGAGTGAAGTGCTACTCTGTCTCCGGCGGAGAAATACACCAGCTATTTGAAGAGCCGGAAGACGCCTACACGGCAGAGAGGGTTCTTGGCAAAATAATCCCTGCTAAAACGTCAATGAATATCAAAGGTGTGGAGAAGGAATCATTTCTTCCTTCAGCCTTCAAGGTTCCGGCAATTGTTCTTGCCGTCTGCTACCTTGTTTTTATCGGCGGCGAGTACCTGCGCCTGAAAGGATATTCCACATCATTAAAACTACGTGAAAATAAGCTTAATGAGCTTTACACTCTGGGTGGCGTCAGCGGTTCAAACGACCCGTACGGAACTCTTCTGTACAAGGCCAGAGGCAACAGAGACACAACTCAGGGAATAAGCATTCTCACTGTTTTTGAAACCATGAGTAAAGCAGCAGACAAAAGCAAGATCACCCTTGAAGGTGTTACGGTGCGTGATACTACAGTAAACTGTTCCGGCACAGCGGCTGACTTTCAGGCGGTTGAAGAGTTTAAGCAGAAACTTGAGGAAGCAGGGGCGCTGAGAACAAACATTGAAGACACTGACAAACAAGGCGACATTATAAAATTCTCAGTGAGGTTCGGATTATGAATATGAACATAAATATGAATCCCGCTCTGAAAGAGAAAATCCTCATTTGGTTCGTGATTGTTTTCGCAGTATTCTTTCTTTTTTACTGGACCCACATGTTCTTTGCCTCAAGGGAAGACGCATACACCCAGAGACAGAAATCATACACCGAACAGATAAACAAAACCGCAGAGCTTATAGCCGAAATATCGAGCGGCGCCAACTCCACAAAAAAAGTTGATACCGGTCTTCTGTCCTTCATACAGAACACAGCAGCAAGAGCAGGAATAGCCGGACGGATTCTGGATCTTAAACCTGTTTCCGGCTCATCAGGAGCAGAGGTTGTAACTCTGCGCATTCAGGCTCTTAACCTGAATGAACTCAACTCCTTCCTTGATCTTGTGGAAGGTTACCAAAATCTCACGATAAAAAACTTTGCCCTGAAAAAAAGGTTCGATGATCCTACTCTGGCAGACATTAATCTGGAGCTTGTGAAAAACAAATGATTAAAAAAATTCTCATAAACGCTGCGATATTCTTAGGCTGTACAATTGTTTTCCTCATTGTTTTTTTCCCCTATGCCAAGGTTCTTGAATATTATGCGAACATAGCTGCGGCAAAAGCACATATCAGCCTTTCAATAGGTTCTACTGAAGCAGGCGCATTCGGTGCAGATCTCAGTGATATAAAAATTGGCGACTTCGCAGCGGACAGCCTTGAACTCAGATACTCGCCTTTTTCTGTCCTCACCCGTAGTATTTCAGCGAAGCTGGACTCCGAAATAGCAACAGGAGAAGCCTCACATAAAGGCGGCGAAGTTAGCATCAAAACCATGCTTGAACTTGATAAAATACCTCAGATTGCCGAAAGCGGTCTCGGTGGAGAGGTTATCCTTAATCTCGCCATGAAAGACTGGAAAGGAACCGGAACCATAGCAGCACCAAAGCTTACCATACCTTCAGATTTCGGTCCTGTTACCTTTAATAATATCACAGGGAACCTTGCAATCGAAAAACAGATGATTACAGTAAGCAGCCTGACATCCGAAGGCACTGCCAAAATCAACCTTAACGGCAACATAAGGATTAATCAGGTTAATGCGAACAGAAGTGTAATTGCCCTGGCGGGAACAGTAAGCGTGGCAGGGATGAATAAAAGAATCACCATAACCGGACAGGTTATGAATCCGAAGATTACCGTTAATTAGTCTTCCTTTTCAGTGTCTGTCTGCTCAACCTTTTCAGCCGGCATAAAGAAATAATATACGGCGTTGTCTTCCATTCGTTTCAGCATTTCATGAGTATCTGACGAGTTTACGACATCGGCAAAATTAAGCAGAACATTTCCTTCCTCATCCGTAATCCTGCCGTGCTTAAGTTCAGCAGGCTCACAAGCATCAGGGAAGTCTTTCATTTCAAGGGTTACATCACCTTCAACACAATATTTCTTTTCGTTAAAATCAACGTAGCATGCCTTTTTTCCTGCCGTGCAGAATTCAGTTCCGCCGTAATTAAGAAATATATCCTTTGTATAAGATATTTCTGTTGAAAGTGCTGTCAGGGCACCATCGTCGAAATGCAGCGTAAAGCCATCGGCGATGGCAGTCTTTTCGGAAGGCAGACCCGCATATATTCCAGCCTTAACAAATTTTCCTCCGCAGTAGGCGTCAGCACTGCCGGAAACAGTAACACAGTCAGTCATATTATCAGACGGAAAATCCAGAATTTCAGGCACGCCGCCCTTGTTAACATCCTGATAGTTAATGCTGTAAAATCTGTCTCTGCCGTAGCCGATCAGCCTGCCCTCTTCTATATGAGGGGAAGTAAAATCCACAGGGAGAGGGCTGAGTCCGGTAAAACGTCTTTGAGTAAAGTCCAGTGTTACAAGCTTTTCATCCAATATAAAAGCAGCGTATCCGTCATCCAGAAATACTTCCTGTATATTCTCTTTCAACTGACCGGATATTACCTCTTCTGTGGAGTCTATGCGGTAGACTCTGAAAGATTTTCCGTCAGCAAAAGCGAAATACGGCGGATAGAAGGCAGGCTTTCCCGGCTTATTGTTTGTGCCTGTAACTTCTGCGCAGGAATCAATACTGAATATGCTTATACCCTGTTCATTTTCAGCAAGCAGGAAACCGCCTTTGAGTTTTATGGATGTAAAATTATCTGAAATAAGTGACGGACACTGAGAGGAGGAAATATTGATTGCACTGTCAGTGAGAACGGCAAGCACGCCGTTGTCATAGGCAAAATCCTTAACCGACTGGGCAATTACCCTTGATGTTTTTTTTTATCAAAACTTATGAGAGAACTGAGCAGAAGACCGCTTTCAGGCATTGCCGCTTCAAACTCCGCCATGCTGTCAGAAGCGTGAAGCTCTGCTTTGAGTTCCTGTAAGTACGCTGTTCCTGTGAAGAGATTTTTCTGAGGTGATAAAGCAGTCTGCTGAACGGGTGCGGTGGCTGTTGTGCAGGAAATAACAAGTATCAGTGAAGGGATAACCAGCCTTAAAAAGCGTATTATCCAGCCGGGACAGCTTAGTTTAGAAAACACCTCTGTTTCCAATGCCTTACGTTCATCAAAAGTGAGTTCGCAGTTTCTTCTTTCCACCTAAAATCCCCCGGACGCTCTTTAAGGTCAGAAGCCGATGTATTTCACCTCTTCCTCAAGCTGTACGCCCGTTTCTTTCAAAACAATTAACTTAATTTCTTCAATCAGGTTCTTAATATCAGAACCGGTAGCACCGCCTATATTAACAATAAAATTGGCGTGCTTTTCGGAAACCATTGCGCCTCCGATGCGTTTTCCCTTTAAACCGCACCGTTCAATGAGTTCTCCGGCATAATGACCTTCAGGACGCTTGAAAACAGAACCGCAGGACGGATATTCCAAGGGCTGCTTGGATGCTCTTCTGCGGAGAATATCTCTCCTGAGAGCCTCGCTTTCGGCTCTGTTTCCCTCTTCGAGAAGGAACTTGCCGCCGAGAACTATATTGCTCCCCACAGCCGCAGTTCTGCGGTATGAAAAGCCTGCGTCAGCGCCCTTCACAGTGAAAACCGAACCGTCCGGACCCAAGAGATCAATCTCTTCAGTTAACATTCCGATTTCGGTTCCGAATGCACCTGCGTTCATCGCAAGCGCACCGCCAACTGTGCCTGGAATGCCGCTCATATTTTCAGCTCCGGTCATGTAAGATCTTATCGTATAAACGATCATTGAGTCAAGAAGAACTCCGGCACCTGCATAAATTTTCTTATGTTTTTTCAAAATATGCCGATTAAGATTACTGAGAACTATCACAAGACGATCAAGAATTTGATCTGAGATCAACAAGTTACAGCCGCCACCCATTATAAAATGTTCAACAGAGTTTTTTTCCGCCCATTTAAGATAATTAACTAATTCATCAGTTGTCGAGGGTACGGCAAAGAATTTTGCCGTGCCGCCTGTTCGGTAGCTTGTGTAGTTTTTAAGTGAAACATTCTCATAAATTTTCATTTGCTGATCTTTGTTCCTTCCAGTGCATCTTTGCAGAAGCAGTTTCTGTTTACTGTATATGAATCAGGCAGAGCGCTCACAAGCGCCTTAATCCTTTCTGTAGCGGCTTTCATAGTTTCCACGACTTCAACAGTGGTCAGTTTGGCGTCGCTTGTTCCTGCTGCATAGTTCGTGATAACGCTTACGTTAGCGTAGCATATCTCTTTTTCACGGGCGAGGGGTGCTTCAGGAAACAGCGTCATCCCCACGGTGTCTGCGCCTATCTTCTCAAAATATTTGATCTCCGCTGCTGTTTCGAGCCTCGGACCGTTGGTGCAGATGTACACTCCGTTTTTTACAATCTGTA
>OBLN01000207.1_pt1 | contig 21860 bp, 18 predicted proteins | sample 1519301 | NCBI WGS metagenome assembly OBLN01 (sample SAMEA2452533, study PRJEB22499) | sediment metagenome | reverse complement strand
TCAAAAGGATGAGAATGTGTATCGGTTTATCTACGGATTGAATTTCGGATCGGTTTCCGAAGATGCAGAAATGCTGGCTACTGAAATACCCCCGGTTTTAAATGAAACGGAAAACTCATTTGTTCAACTCGGTGTAAAACCTAATCATCAGTATTACATAAAAAATGGGGCTAGCGGTACGCAAAACATGATCCTGCAATTTTTGGGTGAAGCCTCGAACTGGAAAAGCAGTGATACACCGATCTCTCCCTTCGGAGTTAGTTTTAATATCCTGAAACCACCGGTTGTGATGTTTGAAAATACGTATTCATCCTATCTTGAAGGAGATTCCACCGCAGCACTTAAGGTTTCAATATTTGAACATGATGGTTCCCGGATATCAGTAGATGTGGCATTTGAAGCTTCTCAAAGTTCTGCGGATACCATGGATTTTTCAGGCTACAAGACTCAGACTTTGAATTTTACAGGGTTGGTGGGAACATACACAACCAAGGTTCCAATTCCTGTTGCTGAAGATGATAATTTTGAGGGTCGTGAAGGAGGAATTTTTTACCTGACCAATCTAACTGACGGCTCACTCGGTGATTTTATATCACACCACGTAATGGTAGAGGACAAACAAGTACCGAACCTGGTTATTTCAGATGTTTCTAACAAAGGGGAGAGAGGGAGTTATGTTGAGATCAGTAATCTCGAAAATTCAGAAGTATCGGTCAAAGGATGGGTATTGGAAACAAATAATTTAACGTTAGGCATAGATAGTTCTTTGGTCATTGGCCCCTATAAAAAATTAAGAATTTTCGATGGATCGGAGGAAGATCTTATAGATGGTCCGGTTCATGCCTATAATTTGAAAGGTTTGACCCGTTCCTTAACAGTTGGAGACGGAGGACTGTTAAGTCTTAAAAATTATAACAGTAAAATTGTTCATCAGGTAGGTTTTAGAAATTCAGGCCCGGAACAGAACAATGCGATTGTTGCAGATAATTCTGAGAATAATGATGAAAATAATCGGGTAGTAAGATCCGGAGATACAGCAGTTAGTTCTGTGCAAAGCAGTGAAGGTGGTTGGAACCTGACTTCAATGAGTTCTGAAACGGCAGCAACTCTTTATCAAGATATGAAGATGCTGATCTGGGATGATCAAACGAAAACATTCAATTCACCTGAAACCCTGGCTGAAAATAATGGGAATGTTTTGGTATTGGGTGATTACGGTGACACCGAACTTCAGAAACTTAAGGATAATGAGGTTCAACTCAGAGCCAAAAGTAGCAATGATAATTCCGTAATGGTTAGACTCAGTGCGATTGACCTGGATGAAAATGATGTTATCAATGGAGTAGAAGGCCTGAACCTGATTACACTTCCATTTGATGAAGAAATTCCGGTTGGAGCGTTCAGGAATTTGATCAGCGATAAAATTGAGAGTTCCACCAATACAATTGAGTTCTTTGAACAAGCAAAAGATGCTCAGGGTTTGCTTGATTTTAGATCTTTATCAAATAAAGAAAGGATGACTCCCGGTTCCATTTATATACTCAGAATCAAAAATGAGATGGAACCGAAGGATATCGAGATCAGAAAGGGTGAGTTAAGTAGTGCAATTAGTGAATTTGATGAGACTGTAAACCTAAATGATATTGATACCGGATCAGTAACTCTAAAACTGAAGTCAGGACAGTTTGAACAGGAGATCAACTTAATGATAGACCCTGAAAATTTAGTTCAAAATAAGACAGACCTGAATTCATTATCTGGATTTTTGCCTGACGCATATTCTCCATTTTCATTCTCTGCAATTCAAGGGGATGAATATTTTGAAGTGGTATCAATTCCTGAGTCGGCCGAGCAGGTTATTTCCATGCCATTGAGTTTTGGTGGCTCCACTAATGATTCTTATACTTTGTCTGTTACGAAATGGGATAATATTCCAACCGGCTGGACAGTGAAATTACTCGATACGTTCAATGATAAAGAGTATGATCTGAGATCAGATTTTACGTTGAACTTTGATCATACCTTCAGTGAAAATGATGGATCACGAAACACTGAACGGTTTGAGATTAAGGTCTATCCGGAAGTTGCTAACCAGCAGGCTGAGGAAAGTTTTTCTGATGTACCGAAAGAAATTGAATTGAATCAGAATTATCCGAATCCTTTTAATCCGGTTACAACCATTTCATTTTATTTACCTGAATCGAGGGATGTGAAGTTGTCAATATTTAACATCGTAGGTCAGCCTGTAGCGGTACTGTTTGAAGGCAGGCTTTCATCCGGGCGCCAGCAGTTTGAATGGGATGCCACCGATAAGCCAAGCGGTATGTACATCTACCAGTTAGAAGTGGGTGATAAAGTTATGACTCGAAAAATGACATTAGTCAAATAATGAACATATTTGGAGTTATAACCGTTACACTCATAACTATAACAATCAATAAAACATAGAGGTTACTACTCAATATCTATCATGCAATTTAAAACAATTCAGGGTGTGGAAGTACCGGAGATCGGATTAGGAACACATCGATTAATTGGCAGGGAAGGGGAGAATGCCATAAAGCTCGCTCTCAATCTTGGTTACAGACATATTGATACCGCACAAAGCTACAAGAATGAACGGGAAGTCGGGGAGGCGATAAAACGCTCGCACGTAGATCGGGATGAGATCTTCCTCACCACAAAGATCTGGCATACCCATCTTGATAAAAAAGATGTATTGAAGGTTGCAGAGAATTCTCTAAAAGAACTGGATACACCATACGTCGATCTTCTGCTGGTACACTGGCCAAACCCCGAAGTGGATATTGAACAGACCATGGAAGCTTTTCTTTCGCTCAGAGATCAGGGTAAGGCACTGAATATTGGAGTGGCTAACTATCCCTTGTCTAAACTTAAGGAACTTAACGAAGAGCTTGCAGCCCCTGTTTTTTGTAATCAGGTGGAATATCACCCGTTCTTGGGTCAGCTTGACCTGCTTGATTACGCCGCAGAACAAGACCTGTTATTTACAGCTTACTCACCGTTGGCGCAGGGTAAGGTCATGGATGATCCACTGCTGAAAAAACTTGGTGAGAAGTATGGGAAATCTCCTTCTCAGATAGCACTTCGTTGGCTGATAGAACAGGAACAAGTGGTTGCTATTCCTAAAGCTTCTTCAGAACAACATCTGAAAGAAAATATAGATATCTATGATTTTGCGCTTGAGGATGATGACTTTTACGCGATCGATGATCTGGATAAAACCACGCGGTTAGTGGATCCTGATTTTGCTCCCGATTGGGACAATTGATCAGCCGTTTTGTTTACATTCAGCTAAAACCAGAACCTCACCGTTCTGGTTTTTTAGTTGATGGAGGTAAGTATGCTCATCTGTTTTTATAACATCTGATGTGATCGAATCTCCTGCTACACTCTCTCTTAGAAATTGTATATCGATGACGTTGATAGGGGAAGAATCCGTGTCTGAGTGGTGTTCCATGATCCACTCAACGTAACGAGCGTTGTTGACGTGATCATTCATATCAAGGTCCGAGTTTCTCACGTCGAATGAGTATGACTCATCCATATCCTGAAAGGGTTTTAACCGTGTTGCTTTTGGGTCCAAAACATGATCAATATCCTTAAGGCGCATATTCAGTACTTCTTCGGGCATACGGGCCGGCCTGCGTGTCTTTATGTTGATCATCATCCAATAGCTTAAACAAACCCCAAGCGTTTCACCGCTTTTATCCAGGATCCTGTAATCCCGGAAAGCCCTCAAGGCATCTCCGGCTGCAGGCCAGGTTTCGATGGTGATCTCCTCACGCCAATTCGGGAACCGATCAATATTTACATCCATGCGATGTAAAACCCAGGTCAGGTCCTGTTCTTGAAGTTGGGTGATATCAAAATTGAGTTTGAGAGCATGATTACCGGCTACCTCCTGAAATAAAGAAAATATTGCAGGCAAGGTAGCTTTTCCGTCATTATCCACCTCATTGGCTCTGATCTTGAAATCTTCTGAGTACTTAGTGATATCGGTTTCCATCTAAAATCGTGTTGCCTTGGTTTAAAAGGTCCAGTTCAGTATTACAGTTCAGCATTAATTGAATGAACCCTGCATAGGTAGAAATAAAAAAGCCACAGATCAGAATTGACCTGTGGCCATATATATAAGATTCGGTGTTAAACTAAAAAGTTTTCACCTTTATTAGGGATGATCACTTCTGTATCCGTGATACCCTCAAGTATCTCCTTGAATTCATTTGGGTCGCTATCTATTGGAGGCCAGGTTCCATAATGCATTGGAACGGCTATTTCACATCCGATGAGTTCAACCGCGTAAGCTGCTTCCTCAGGTCCCATCGTGAAATGATCTCCGGTTGGAGCAAGCACCACATGCGGACGATATAATTCCCCATAAAGTTCAAGATCTGCAAAAATGTTGGTGTCGCCCATATGATAAACACAGATATCATCTTCAAATGATATCACCAATCCACCGGGATCGCCGGCATATTTTCCTTTGTAAGAGGAGCTGTGATTGGCAGAAACCAAAGTCACTGAGAAATCATCAAAGTGAATGGTGCCGCCTTTGTTGAAGCCAACTGCCTGATCTTCAGGGAGGCCTTCTTCTTGAAGAATGCCAACAAGTTCCAGTATACCGACCACTTTGGCTCCGGTATTTTTCGCGATCTCAATGGTATCACCAACATGATCTTCATGACCGTGAGTGAGTAAAATATAATCTGCTTTATCCACCTTTTTAAGTTCGTCAGGGGTAGATGGATTATCTTTTAAAAATGGATCGATATATATGATCTTGCCACTTTGACTTTCCAGCTTAAATGCTGAGTGACCGAGCCATTGAGCTTTAATTTGTGTATTCATAAACTCCTATTTTGATTCTTTGTTTGATTCTTACACGTAATTAAATGAAAATCAGGCTAAAATGATTCGTTAAATAGGAAATAATAGCAGAAGTTTAAATATTAACCATGTTATACTTCCGATGAATTAACTATGAATATAAGTAGATGAGTATTTTTGACAGCATTAGAGATATTTTCAAGTCTGAGAATGAAAGCTCAGTCAACACTAAATGGGGTAAATTAGCAGCTTCATCCGAACTGATAGATATCGAAGAAGCCTCGTACTCAAAACCACAGCTTATTTACAAGCACAGCACACGGTGTGCCAACAGTTACTTTGCCTTAAAGGATCTTCAAAATATTCCGGAAAGTACATTTGAAAATATAAATGGATATTTGGTTGATGTGATCGGTCAAAGGACTTTATCGCGAGAAATTTCAAGGTATTTCAACATACGTCATGAGTCACCGCAAGTGATCATAGTAAAGGATGGTGAGGTCATATGGACCGCATCACATGGAAATGTACGAACAGAATCAATACTCGATGTCATTGAGTAATGGAATCAATTCAGGTTCATTCAATAAAAAATATTTATGTAGGGCATCATTAAATATGTGATTGACCTTTGATAATTGTATATTTTTGTTTTCGTAACAATTTAAAGCATCTTAAATGCTTATATATGATGCAGTTAACGCTTATTAATGTGGAGTACTGATGGAGGGTAAAGAACTTAACGGGGTGACTTCCGGAAATGTATATCAACCACTCACAATGGATTACATTTTGGGTGAACAGGGGATCGGAAGCTTAAAGTTTTTAGGATTACTTACAGTTTGGGTTGCACTGATAGCAGTCAGCATATCGTCGGTTTTTATTGTTGAAAATTATTTTGGCTTTTCGGACATCCTCAATCAGGATAAGATCGGGCAAGTATTTTTGATACAGATCCCAATGCTTATCGGAATGTTACTGATGTTTTGGGTGGGTTTTGAATGGGGATTCATACCTGTGTTTGTATCCACCTTTGTTTTGGCCTTTACAGCATCGATGACCTGGTATTGGTCGTTGCTTTACTCATTCTCATTCACTTTAGGCTTATCGATCTTTGCTTTGTCTTACTATTGTGTCTCTTTTGACCTAAGTCTCAGAGATTTAAAAAGCTTTACTTTCTATATTGTGGTCTCACTATTTGCAGCTTTAGCTTGTTCCCTTGGGGCTTTTGTATGGAGCCGATTCTATAACCTGCCTTTATTTGAAACACTTTTAATATGGAAAAGCTGGTGGGTCAGTTTGTTCCTGCAATCTGTTTTGGTAGCGGGGCCCATTCTCTATTTCTTTACACCGATGGTTTATAGGTTTCGAAGTCAGAGATTCAATGTTCCTGAAAAAGAAGAGGTTTCTCTTAAGTGGATCTATTCGACGATCACTGTTGTGGTTTTAGTATTGGCCATGTTTATCATCTCTGCCAAGTTACTTGGTTCGCAATCCATTGAGTCTGAGATCATGAACTCCGGCTTGGCCATGGGGTCTGAACTGTATTCAAGTATTAGCAGTGTGAACGAGTCGTTTGAGATCGTTACATGGATATCCATCTCGCTGGTATTTTTTATTGGTATTGGCAGTATTTACCTGGTGGGTAGTTGGAACAAGAATCTTAAGAATGAGGTCGATTCACAAACGCATGAACTGCGATTAAATGAAGTCAAGCTGAATGCTGCACTCGAAGAGAGAGATGAACTGCTGAATGAAATTCATAATCGGGTTAGAACGAATTTGACCATGGTTCTGGCTGTACTTGAACTTCAATTAAAGAGTGATACCTATAAAACAAATGAGCAGATCCTGAAGGACTCTCATTCATTGATTCGTTCGTTGACCATTGTTCATGAATCCATGTCTCAAACCAAAAGTGCCAGTCAAGTCGATCTGAAAAATTACGCTATCAAACTGAGTAACCGGGTTGAACAGTCACTTAGAAAAGACAAGAAAGATATCCAGTTCACAGTTAAGGCAGATGAAGGCATCACGTTAGACATGGATCGTGCTATACCATTTTCACTTATAACCAACGAATTAGTGATGAATGCTTGTAATCACGGTTTTAAGACCGGAGATAAAGGCAGTGTGGTCATAGACATAAGTAAGGATGACGAGACCATCACCTTGAAGGTATCAAACAACGGACAGGGACTTCCTTCTAACTTTGAGAACAAAGCATCCAGTGGAATAGGAATGCGTATCATTCGGGCATTCAGTAAGCAGCTCAATGCTGAACTGGATTACTTTTCAACAAACGTTACTACATTTATATTAAAGATTCCTGTAGATTAATCTAAATGAGATGAAAAGCTTTCTGATCTGGTTATTGGTAACGGTTACAGGAGCAGGGATCGGATATGGGATAAGCTGGCTAACGGGTTTAAATCCATATCTTTGCATAGGTGTAGGAATGGTTATTGGCAGTTCAATTGGGGTAACTGCAAATATTCATCGAGATCAACAGGCTATGTCCGGACTGGAAGAGGACTCCATTCATAACAAAAGTTCTTCCAAAACTTCTGATAATAATTCCTTGCCGAATCGAACTAAGACCGATCAAACAGAGAACTGAAGTTTTCTTCAAAATCTGGCTCTATGAGGCCTTTTTCGGTAATAAAACCGGTAATGTACTCGTGAGGAGTCAGGTCAAATGCCGGATTAAATGCATCCGTTTTCTTGGGAGTTATTGGGGTATTCCCAAAATGGGTTACTTCTTCTGCATCACGTTCTTCTATCTCAATGTCACTACCCGAAGTCGTATTAGGATCTACAGTTGAAAGTGGGAGAGCTACGTAAAAAGGAATGTCATTCTCTTTGGCGAGTACCGCCAGCGGATAAGTCCCAATTCTATTAATTAGATCACCGTTGGCCGTAACACGGTCGGCTCCAACCAAGACTATATCAACCTCACCTTTATTCATCAGGGAACCGGCTGTGGAGTCGGTGATCAACTTATAGGGTATCTCAGTTTTTTCAAGTTCCCAGGCAGTCAATCTTGCTCCCTGTAATAGAGGGCGGGTTTCATTCACCCAAACATGAATATTCTTTTCAGCCTCATGAGCATGTAGGATGACGGAAAAAGCTGTGCCGAATGCTCCTGTTGCCAAAGCTCCCGTGTTACCGTGAGTTAAAACTTTCGCATCTTTTTTTATGAGTTTAGAACCATGTTCACCAATGTTTTTACCCCCACGTTTGTCTTCAGCATGAATGGTTTTTGCAGTTTTAAGGATGACCTCTTTAATCTCTTCCAGTTCCTTATCCTTGTTGGCAAAGATCGTATGTTTGATGCGCTGAAGCGCCCAGGTTGAGTTCATTGCGGTAGGGCGGGCCGATATCAGGTAATCGATCCATCGGTCTATCTCTACACTGAAACTCGTAAAGTTCCTTGATTCAAGGTCTTTCACCCCTAGGTATAATCCATAAGCAGCCGCTATTCCAACTGCCGGGGCACCACTGATCTTTAAATTTTTGATGCACTCCCAAACTTGCCCAATGGTATTGACATCAGAATAGATCTCCCGAAGGGGGAGCTGAGTTTGATCCAGGATAACTAAATGATCGTCTTGCCAGGTGATGGTTTCGTAAGCAGGTTCCATGAATGATTGGTGAACTTTAATTAAATGGGGCTCAGTCAATAAAGCTAACCTGAGCTCCCTTAACAAATATAAATCCTTCTATGTATTTGACTAATGGCCGGCAGCGTATCCATCTCCCCGGGGGTCCACTCCACTTGAATATGAACCATCCGGTTCAACATAGATATTATGAGCTCTTCCAATGCCGGGAATAGGGAAGATGGAATGGCCTTTTTTCTTAAGCAAGTTTTGAGTATCAGGACTGAGGCCAAAATCATCGATGAAAAGCATGTCGGGCAACCATTGGTGATGAAATCGGGGGAAAGCTGTGGACTGTTGTGGTCTCATATCAAATACCGCACGGTTTAAAAAACTTTGAAGGGTGGCAGTTATGATCCGTGGTCCACCGGCAGCCCCAAGAACCATATCAACCCGGTTATTTTTAGTCACGATGGTTGGCGTCATGCTGCTGAGCATACGCTTTCCGGGTTCAATAGCGTTAGCCTCCGCACCGATCAATCCATAGGCGTTAGGTTCCCCCGGTTGAGCTGAAAAGTCATCCATTTCATTGTTGAGAAGAAAACCTGCACCGCTAACGGAAACATGGCTCCCAAAAGACCCATTAAGTGTTGTAGTGACTGCAACGGCATTTCCTTCACTGTCAATAACTGAAAAGTGAGTGGTCTCATCTGATTCAACAAAGCCTGCTATTTCTCCATGTGACAGGGAAGCAGAGGAAGTGACCGTATCTTGTGAAAAATTTTCCATTCTTGTATCATTATACTCTTCACTGATAAGCTCAGAAACCGGGACGTCTACAAAATCAGGATCCCCCAAATAGTAAGACCGGTCTGCAAAAGCCCGGCGCATAGCCTCGCTGACCAAATGCACATAATCAGCGGAATTATGGCCCATTTCTTCTAAAGGATGATCATTGATCATGTTCAATATCTGTGCAATGGCAATACTTCCACTGCTGGGGGGAGACATGATATGTAAGGTATAATCTTTGAATTCAACTTCTACAGGCGCCCTCCACTGGCTCTCATAGTTGTAGAGATCGTTATAGGTGATAAGGCCTCTGTAACGTTCCATTTCATTTACAATAGCATCTGCTACTGGACCTGCATAAAATCCCTCCCGCCCAAAACGAGCGACCCGTTCAAGGGTATTTGCAAGGTCTTCTTGCACAAATAGATCTCCTTCTTTGAACTCAGTATCATCTTTTTTTGTGAAATACTCAGCAGAAGCCTGATATTTTTTAAAGGTGTCTTTATGATTATTGAGTGATTCTGCATGGGAATATGACAGCTTATATCCTTCCCGAGCAAGCTTAATAGCCGGTTGTAGAACCAGATCCAGGGGTAATTTTCCGTAGCGCTCTAGGGCCTTGATCATTCCATCCACAGTTCCGGGAACCCCTACTGCCAGGATTCCCTCCCAGCTTAAGTCAGATTTAAATTCCCCATTTCTGACATACATGTCACGCGTGGCTTTTTCAGGAGCCTTTTCCCTGAAATCAAGTGCGGCCGTTTCACCATTGGCTAAACGTATTACCATAAAGCCACCACCACCAATATTACCGGCTCTCGGTAGTGTAACGGCAAGTGCAAACTGAACCGCAACGGCAGCATCTACCGCATTACCACCCTGCATCAGAATTTCATTACCGATCTCTGAGGCATACTTATCGGCTGTTACCACCAGCCCATTTTTAAAGTTTTTTGATTCAAATACCTGCGCGTTAATATCTGTGGTAAGAAATGAGAATAGCAGGAGACTGAGTAGGGTAGAAAAGAAGCGGGTTACTTTCATAGGTAGATGATTTTTTAATTCGTGGCTAAAATAGTAGAAGTTTACACCTTTTGCAGAACGAAAGTTTGGAAGCTTTATTTAGTAAAAGATCACGCCCTTGGGTGAAATTCCTTATGTACCTGATGGAGAAAGGACCGGTTGATGTGAGTATAGATCTCGGTGGTAAGGATAGAAGCATGCCCGAGCATTTCCTGAACAGCCCTGAGATCGGCTCCGCCTTCCAATAGATGAGTGGCAAATGAGTGGCGGAAAATATGGGGATACACATTTTTCTTGATCTCAGCTTTCTCGGCTGCTTTTTGAACAATGTTCCAGATACTCATTCTGGATAAGGCACTGCCCCGCACACTCAAAAATACTTTATTCTTTGCTTTATGGGCTTTTTCGGGGTTGAAGAATTGAGGACGTACGTGTTCTGTGTAATGAGAGATGGCATCCTGGGCGATCTCACCAACCGGAACCAATCGCTCTTTGTTTCCCTTTCCGATCACCCTGATGAACCCGATCTCAAAGATCAAGCGGTCTTGCTCAAGTCCGGTAAGTTCGCTAACACGCATCCCGGTTCCGTACAGAGTTTCCAGAATTGCTTTGTCCCTGATGCCAACAGGGGAGCTAAGGTCCGGTGTCTCCAGAATGGCCTCGATCTCGTCCCGATCCAATACCTCTGGCAACTTAGATGCTTTCTTCGGGAGTTCCACAAGCTCTGCAGGATTGGCTTTTGTGATACCTTCCACAACCGCAAATTCATGAAAACCCCGAATACTGGAGATGTTTCGGGCGAGGGAACTAGCCGAAAGCAGTTCATCGTCTACCAGATAATTCAGAAAATCTTCTATATGACCGAGTGTGACGCCCGACAAGTCTTTTATCCTTTTTTCGGACGTGAGGTATACAAAATACCGTTCAAGGTCATTTTTGTAGGATACCACAGAATTTTCACTCAAACCTTTTTCCAGTTTGATAAACTGAAGGTACAGATCAAGTTCTTGCTTAAAAGCCAAAACTATACGTCTTTATTTTCATTCTCCTGAACCGGTTTTGTTGGGGTATCAAGTGAGGCCTTCTGCTTGATCTCACTTTTCTGTTTCTCGCTGTCTTCAGGATATTCTACCCGACTGTGGTAAACGCCCACAAGTATATTTAAAAAGGTCTCTTTGATAACCTGTAAGTGTCTGAATGTGAGAGGACAGTGACTCAGCTGACCTTCAGCCACCCGGTCATCCACCATGCGGTTAACCAGGTTTTCGAGTTTGCTATAAGTAGGATTTTTCATAGCCCGTGATGCGGCTTCGATCCCATCAGCTAAAAGTAAAATACCGGTTTCTTTGGTTGATGGAAGCGGGCCCTCATATCGGAACTGGTCTTCCTTAAGCATACTTTTCAGGCTTTCGTCTTCTTTAGCCTTCTCATAAAAATACCGAATCACAGAAGTACCATGATGCGTCTTTATGAAATCAATGAGATTACCCGGGAGGTCATGTTCTTCAGCCATTTTAACCCCTTCACTCACATGAGCTTTGATCACCATAGCGCTCATCTGAGGTTTTAGTTTATCATGCTCGTTGGATCCTTTGGTTTGATTTTCCACGAAATAATCAGGTTTAACCATTTTTCCTATATCGTGATAAAGGGAACCCACGCGGCAAAGCAAAGAGTTGGCACCAATGGCCGATGCAGCCGCTTCGGCCAGATTTGCCACCTGAAGACTATGATGAAACGTACCGGGAGCCTTATTCATGAGATCTTTTAATAATGGCTGATTGGTATCGCCCAGTTCGATGAGGGTAAAATCGGTAGTTACACCAAATATTTTTTCAAAGATAAGAATGATGGGATAGGTGAATAAAATGAACACAGAACTGATTGCGATGTACATCAGATCAGACAAAAAGGTATCCCATCCGCTGAGTGCTGCCACATTGAAAGACCCGATCACGATCACATAGGTTAGGAATACAATGCCCGGTGTAGTAAAGAAAAATTGGGAACGATCCTTTATGTCTCGAACTGAAAATACACCCAAGCTACAGGCTGTAAAGGTCGCAACGATATATTCAAAACTGTTACCATGAATAAGCCCAAGTAAACTGGCCAGCATGATGGATGATACAAGCCCAACCCTTGAGTCAAATATGATAGTAAGTACGATGGGTGCAATGGCCACCGGTATGATATATGGATCCGCGATATCAAAATAGTTGATAAATCCACCCGCGAAAGAGACCAATCCAAGAGTTAAGAAAACCAGGAAGAACAAGGCATTATTAGAGGTAATGTTTCGCCTATATAAATAAATATACATGAAGAAGACGAGTGTGACGGCAACAATGATGATAAGTTGTCCGGCAAAACGCACCCACCTTTCAATCTCGGTTGCATTTTCTGAACGAGCCTCGGCAAGGCTTCTCAGTATGTTGGCCCGTTCATCATTTACAAGGTCACCGCGCCGAATGATCACCTGTCCCTGAGTCACAGCTCCCTTGGTTTCTGATATCTCGGCTAAGGCTTCCTGAAGTTTAGCCTGAGTATCTTCCTCACTGTAGTTCATATTTGGGCTGATAACTTTATTGTAAATCTCTAAAGCGAGCCTTGCTTGTTCTTCATTGAACATGCGGTTCAATCGGAATTGAACAAATTCATTGGCTTCCCTCAGGTCTCTGATCCGCGCAAGGTCAACCGACTGCTCCGTGCTTTCCCTCGGATTTCTGATCGTAATCTGACTGGTATTTAATGTGCCCTTATTTCTGTCGATTATACCTTGGCCTATAAGCTGATCGATCAGTAATTCAAGCTGTTGTTTGACGGTTACCCCAATGAATTGTGAAGGAGCCTGGTTCGAATTCTGTACTTCGTGATAGCTATCTAGTAATAGCTGCCAAGAACTGCCGGTCAGATCAAGGTCGGAATCTTCAAGTGTTGAAGTGAAATTTGCGCTATCCACATCGGCCTTTGCAGGAGTTGTTTGTTTGGAAACCTGCCAGTCATGGTATGCCTCTAATACCGGCTGCATCTGTCGGTAGATTGAATCGAGTCTGGCTTGTATGGTAATGGGAGCATTGGCATTAACTTTGAAAATGGGTGCTGTATTTTCCCGGATCTCCTGTCGTTCCTCTTCTAACTCCGCATCCGTTTTTTGAATGGAAAAGGTAAAGGGCGCCGTTAAGTCAGCATTGCGCCAAGGCTGATTCAGGGCATAATTTAAACCGGAATTGACCGGGTTTTTAGGCAGGGAAAAAGCACTGATAACAATAAACAGAAATACGATGAGTGCTCTTAGATATGGATTTCTTTTCAGGGAATACTTTTCCTGTTCCTTTTTCTTTTTCTCACCAATAAGAGGAGCCAGTTCTTTACGCTTCTGACTCAAACCAAGTTTTTCAAGTAAGCTCATTAAGCAGCTTGTTTTAAAATTCAACCAAAGGTTAACAACCAAACCCTAATTTACAAATCTTTTTGCAGTAAACAGTGTAGTATCGGCAAACGGACATTTAACGGCAGTATTTAAAAAATAAGATTTGATAGTGGCACGAGCTCTACCGATGTTCTGCTAACTGCTAACTGCTAACTGCTAACTGCTAACTGCTAACTGCTAACTGCTAACTGAACAAAGCATGTCATTCAAGACAAAGAAAAGTCTGGGCCAACATTTCCTCACTGACAATAATGTCATATTTAAGATCTTAAAATCTATTGATGCAGAGGATGGAGATCGAGTAATTGAAATCGGTCCCGGAACGGGAGCTCTCACAAAATGGATGGCAAAAAGCATATCTGATCTACACGTGATCGAGTTGGATAAAAGGGCAGTGGAAGGACTTCAGAAAGAGATCGATACTATTACCATCCACCAGCAGGATGTCTTAAAAGTGAACTGGAGTGAGATCGTCGATCCAAAAAAGAAAAACGTGGTAGTAGGTAACTTACCTTATTATATAACCTCACCCATACTTTTTGATTTGCTTGAAAATCGAAAACATTTTTCGGAAGCTGTTTTGATGATGCAGAAGGAAGTGGCTGAACGGCTGGTAGCAAAACCCTCCACAAAGGAATACGGTATCATGAGCGTTCAAACGCAGTTATTCTGCACACCGGAAATTTTGTTTGACGTTGCTCCGGGGTCCTTCAGCCCGCCTCCCAGGGTAAACAGTTCGGTCATTAAGTTGAAATTTGACAGACCGGATCTTCCATTTTCAGACGAGACATTAAAATCTGTGGTCAGAACTGCATTCAATCAGCGCAGAAAAAAACTCAGCAACTCTTTGAAACCGATATTAGGGGATGAACACCCGGAAGGATTCAATTATGACGACCGGGCAGACCATTGGTCACCTGAAACCTATGCAAAGTTGTCAGAGCATATGGAACAGACTGACAGGCTTTCCTGACGCTATACGATTACCGGCAAATAAAATGGTAAATCTGCCTCATTAGGCATCTTCTCTCAATTTAGTTTTGGTTTGGTACGGAAGTTGCGATAAGTACTGCGAAATAGATAAAGGGCATTGCCCAAAAGAAAATTAAACCAAAAACTAAAACTAACAGGAGTCATAAAAATGGCTAAGATTCAACCTTTAGGCGACCGCGTGTTGGTACAGGCTGAGCCTGCTGAAGAAAAAACCAGCTCCGGAATTATCATTCCAGATACGGCTAAAGAAAAACCGCAACAAGGTACAGTGATAGCGGTTGGTGCCGGAAAAGTAGAAAACGGCAATAAAATTGAGATGAGCGTAAAAGAAGGAGATAAAGTTCTCTACGGAAAATACGCAGGTACAGAAGTTACTCTTGATGGAGAAGAATACCTGATCATGCGCGAATCTGACATCATGGGTATTGTTTCGTAAACCCACCTTTTCAAGAAATTAAATTACAAACTAAAAATTATAGATAATTATGTCTGCTAAGTTAGTTCATTATGACGTTGAAGCACGCGACGCCCTGAAAAAAGGTGTCGACAAGCTGGCCAATGCGGTTAAAGTAACCCTCGGTCCACGTGGACGCAATGTTGTTATAGAAAAATCATTCGGTTCACCTACTGTAACTAAAGATGGTGTAACCGTTGCAAAAGAAATTGAATTGTCTGATAAGGTCCAGAATATGGGCGCTCAGATGGTTAAAGAAGTAGCTTCCCGAACCAGCGACAATGCCGGTGATGGTACCACAACCGCTACCGTTCTTGCACAGGCTATTTTAAGTGAAGGCCTCAAAAACGTAACTGCCGGTGCCAATCCAATGGACCTGAAATCCGGTATTGAAAAAGCCGTGGATGCTATTATTGCTGAGCTGAAATCAATGAGCCGTGATATTGACGATCGCAAAGAGATCGCTCAGATCGGTACCATTTCAGCAAACAATGACGAAACCATTGGTAACCTGATCGCCGATGCGATGGAAAAAGTTGGTAAAGATGGTGTGATCACTGTTGAGGAAGCCAAGGGAACTGAAACCTACCTCGAAACGGTAGAAGGTATGCAGTTCGATCGTGGTTACCTTTCTCCATACTTTGTAACCGACTCTGAGAAAATGGTTACTGAAATGGAAGATCCTTACATCCTGATCTTTGATAAGAAGATCTCAAACATGAAGGATCTGCTTCCAATTCTTGAGAAAGTAGTTCAAAGTGGTAACCCACTGCTCATCATTGCTGAAGATATTGAAGGCGAAGCACTGGCTACTTTGGTAGTTAACAAACTTCGTGGTTCTCTGAAGATCGCTGCTGTTAAAGCACCGGGCTTTGGTGACAGAAGAAAAGCTATGCTTGAAGATATTGCCATCCTGACCGGTGGTACTGTGATCTCTGAAGAGCGTGGATACAAGCTTGAGAATGCAACACTTGATTTCTTGGGCCGTGCCTCACGTGTAACCATCGACAAAGACAACACAACAATTGTGGATGGAAACGGAGACGACAAAGATATTCAGGGCCGTGTAAATCAGATCAAATCTCAGATCGAGAATACCACGTCTGATTACGATCGTGAGAAACTGCAGGAGCGTCTTGCCAAACTAAGTGGCGGTGTTGCCGTACTTTATATTGGTGCTGCTTCTGAAGTGGAAATGAAAGAGAAGAAAGCCCGCGTTGAAGATGCCCTTCACGCAACCCGTGCTGCCGTTGAAGAAGGCATTGTGCCTGGTGGAGGTGTTGCTCTTCTGCGTTCTTCATCCGCCCTTGATAAAGTTAAAGGGGCCAATGATGATGAAAACGTAGGTATTCAGATCATCCGACGGGCTATCGAAGCTCCGCTTCGCACTATTGCCAATAACGCAGGTGTTGAAGGAGCCATCGTGGTGCAAAAAGTACTTGAAGGCAAAGACGCTTACGGATACAATGCCCGCACTGAGGTTTATGAAGACCTTATCAAAGCCGGTGTTATCGATCCTACAAAAGTAACCAGAACAGCTCTGCAAAATGCGGCTTCTGTATCCGGATTGATGCTAACCACCGAAGCTGTTATCTCTGAGAAGCCAAGTAAAGGCGGCGACGATGATGACAACGGCGGAATGCCAGGTGGAATGGGCGGCGGAATGCCAGGAATGGGAGGCATGGGCGGAATGATGTAATTCATCCCTCATAAATCTCAGACAAGATTTAAACCCCGCACATTAAATTGTGTGGGGTTTTTTGTTTCATAAATAATTTGTTTTAAAACAGGTATTGAAAGGAATAAAGTGATTCAGTTAATTGGGGTGAATATTCATAGGAATAGGGGTTTATGGAAATAATTGAATGTGACTCATATTCAGACTTTAAGGTCAAGCTGGAGCAAAAACTTAATGAGATTAATGATAAACTTATTAATCCTGAAATATTTTATAGGGGACAATCAAGTGTTCAATGGGGTCTTGAAAGTACACTACAGAGGAATTTAAAAGGAAAAATCACATCATATAATCCAGTTCTTTATACAAGAAGGTTAATTGAACTTTATTCAAGTCAAGAGGATGATGAAGCATTAAGCTTATTAAAAAATATTAAGTTGGAAGAAGAATTTGAAAAGATAGATAAATGCGAATCAGTTATTTGGGCAGTAAATCATAAAATTAAAGAGTTTTGGATTCATGCAAGACATCAAGGTAAACCGTCACCATTATTAGATTTAACAAGAAATATTGATGTAGCTACTTTTTTTGCATTCTGGAATACCTTTAGTGAAGAAGTTGCAATATTTATGATTGTGATGACAAACAAAAAACCTTCACTAGATGCTATTAAATCTGCTGATGAGAATATTCTAAAAATAATAGATCCTATTGAAATAGGAGTTAAGCGACATCTTAAACAAGATGCACTATATTTTACAACAACATTAATTGGGGATGAGAGTAACCGACACTCATTTCAAAGAATGGATGAGAGAAGTTTGGTATATGATAGCTTTTATGAAACAGATATATATAAATTTAAGATTAAGGAAGAAGACTTTAGATCAGTGCTTGCTGAGTTAGATGAAATAGGTGTAAATGTAAAGCAACTTTTTGATTAGTGATTAGACTAAGTTTAGTTATACTAACAAGGTCATTTTGGGTAGATGTTTATGCTTTTAATTATCCTATAATCTGATGTCTAACCTCTCATTAAATAAACGAATATGAAACCATTTCTAAGAAATTCTTTAGCTGCCATAGCAGGTCTCATAATAGGAGGAGCAATAAACATGGGTATTATCATGGTCAGCGGTTCCGTTATCCCGCCACCTGAGGGTGCGGATGTAACTACCATGGAAGGTTTACAGGAAGCAATGCATCTCTTTCAACCCCAGCATTTTATAATGCCATTCTTGGCTCATGCACTGGGCACTTTGGTCAGTGCTTTAATTACGGCATATTTTGTTGTATCAGAACCTAAGAAATGGGCATTATTTATAGGATGCTTTTTCCTGTTAGGGGGAGTTTCAAATGTTGTAATGCTGCCTTCTCCAATTTGGTTTGCTGTGGTTGATATTATCATTGCATATATACCAATGGCTTATTTAGGAGCATTTATTGCAGATAAATTAAAACAGGATAAAAATGAAGGTTAAAGGAGAATTTGAAGTCAAGTTAAACGAATTAAAGGGGTATGTTGAAGGAAAGGAGGGGATCACACTGGGAAGAAGATCGCTGGATAAAACATTTCACGGTAAACTTTCCGGAGAAAGTAAGGGTGAGATGTTGAGTACGTTCACTCCAAAAAAAGGATCTGCCGGATATGTAGCTATTGAGCAGTTTACAGGAGACCTGGAAGGCAAATCGGGCAGTTTTGTGTTGCAACATTTTGGTACGATGGCTAAAGGAAAAGAGCGTTTGATACTGGAAGTAGTACCGGATTCAGGCACCGGTGATTTATCTGGTATATCGGGAGAAATGAAGATCATCCGTGATAATGGGAAGCATTATTACGAATTCGATTTTAAATTGTAAGAAAATACTTATTTCTGATACTTATCATTCAGTCCAATACCACTCTTGATCATTGGAATGATCTTATTAAGTCTTCTCTGCTTCGTTTTGCTTTGCCTGGCTGTGGAGATATATTCAGCATAATCACGTTGTCGCCTCGGAGTTAGATCGTAAAATCTACGTTTCAGTTCATCATCATTAGATAAGAACTCTTCCAATTCATCAGGAATGGATACCTTCCGTTTGGGATCGACCGTAACCTCACGCCCCATTTTTTGATTGTTGATAGCCTGCTGAATGTGGTTACGGACGATTGCTTCATCAATATCTTCAGGGGAAGTGAAGCGTAATTGTCGCGTGGCTTTGGTTTTTCCTTGTTGAGCATTTGTAAGCATGTTATCAGGATCATTTAGAAGTGCTCCATTGAAAAACCAGATACCAAAATGCCCCTTGAAAGCTCCAATAGCCAAAACATTCTTCTTACCGAGGGTATAAGTAGGTTGCCCCCATTTTATGGTTTCTTCAAGATTTGTTTCCAAAACCAGTTCTCTTAATCGGATCAAACCTTCTTTCCAAAAGGGATTTTCAGATATGTATGCTTCCACATTTCCTGCTTTTGCCATTGCCGGATCCTATAACAGATTCAGGAGGAGTATTTACTCAGATGTCTGCGGTAACCTTTCCGGTTTGACCAGAATAGCTTCTTCGTAGGACACGCCCCAGCCTCTTACTGTTTTCTCACCGGTCAACACCAGATCTGTTTTAATATTTACAGAGTTGGAGTTTTCAAAGAAAAGATCCGAATGGTCAGACTTTTCACCGGAAATACCGTAAGTCATACTTCCGGTCTCTAAGACTACACCAATACCGTCAACAGCAGGAGAGCCACCCCAGATCAGTGTTCCGTTAATATCTTGAATCACATCCATATCCTTATCAACGGAGGAACTACAGGCACTGAAAAAGAAGAAGATCAGTGCCATAGCTGCAATACGTGAGGTTTTAGAAACCATAAAATAGGTTAGATTATAAGTGCTTCTTCTACCAACCGGTTTTGCTCGGCTTCATGAACCTTCTTCTGTCCTGCTGCAGGGGAAGCAGATGCCTGTCTCCCAACATAACGTAATTTCTGTCCGTCTTGCAACAGCTCCATGAATCGTGGGGCTACAAAGGTCCAGGCGCCCATATTCTTAGGCTCTTCCTGACACCACACAATGTCTTTAATAGAGGTAAAATCTTTAAGTTGCTCTTCGATCTCATCATCCGCAAACGGATAGAATTGCTCAAGCCGTGCTATGGCAACATTGCTGATCTCATTTTCCTGTCTGTATTTCAGAAGATCGTAATAGACCTTACCGGAGCAGATCACTAAGCGTTTAAGATCCTTTGGATCCGTGAAATCTTTATCAATAATAAATGGCTGGAATTTACCATCTGCGAGTTCATCACGGCTTGAGGTTGCCATTGGATGGCGAAGTAAACTTTTAGGAGTCATCAGTATAGCCGGTCGTTTTACTTCAGACAGAGCCTGACGTCGAAGCATGTGATAGTACTGAGCCGGTGTGGTTACGTTCATAACCTGCATATTATCCTCGGCACACAACTGCAGATATCGTTCCAGTCTGGCAGAAGAATGTTCCGGGCCCTGACCTTCATAACCGTGAGGAAGGTTCATCACTAGGTTAGAGCGTTGCCCCCATTTCGCTTCACTGGAGCTTACAAACTGATCGATAATGACCTGTGCTCCGTTGGCAAAATCACCAAATTGAGCTTCCCAGATCACCAGGGCATCCAGTTTTTCGGCACTGTAACCGAACTCGTAGCCAAGAGCAGCGAACTCACTGAGTAAACTATTGTGAACATGGAATTTTGCCTGATCCTCAGACAAATTATTCAAAGGAATGAATTTTTGATTTGTCTCGGTGCCGTGAAGTACTGAATGACGGTGAGAGAAAGTACCTCGTTCCACGTCCTGTCCGGTTAAACGGATCGTTGTTCCGGTTTTCAGGAGCGAACCGAATGCCAACAACTCGGCAAAACCCCAGTCGATCTTCTTCTCGTTATTGTTAACGATCTCGGCTCGCTTGGCCAACTGCTTCAGTAATTTAGGATTGGCATCAAAATCTTTAGGTACGGTATTTAGTTTAACCGCAATTTCTTTGAGTTCCTCAGCTGAGTAGGTGGTATCGGGGTAAGCTTTCCACTCATCCTGAGGAGTTTCAGTACGATCGATCAGATTGTCGGTCACTTCGAGGTTCGGAGCTTTCTTGGCATCCTCGAAAGCTTCCTGTAATAACTGATCAAACTCATCAAAGATCTGCTGAGTTTCTTCTTTGGTCAGCTCGCCATTTTTAACGAGGTGTTCAGTATATACATCACGCACCGGTGAATGATCGTTGATCTCTTTATACATGCCCGGCTGGGTAAAGGCAGGTTCATCTCCTTCATTATGACCGTGCTTACGATAACCGATGAGATCAATAACTACATCTTTACCAAATTTCTGACGATAATCCAGAGCCATTTGAATGGCATGAACGGCTGCTTCAGGTGTATCTCCGTTCACATGGAAGATCGGTGCCAATACGGTTTTTGCAATATCGGACGCGTATTCTGTTGAACGGCCGTCTTTCGGCAGGGTGGTAAAACCGATCTGGTTATTGATGATAATGTGAACCGTTCCTCCTGTTTTATAACCTTCCAGTTGTGACATATTGAGGGTTTCAGTAACAACACCCTGACCTGCAAAGGCAGCATCCCCGTGCATCAGAACCGGTACTACGCGTTTTTCGGGATCTTCTTTGTCGTGATGATCCTGCATAGCTCTAACAGCTCCTTCAACTACAGGATTTACAGCTTCCAGATGAGATGGGTTAGGCATCAGTTGCAGTTCAATCTCAGATCCATTGGCAGCCTTATGGATACCTTTGGCACCAAGGTGATACTTAACATCCCCGGAACCCTGAATTGAGGCAGGATCAATGTTACCCTCAAATTCTGCAAATACCTTGTGATAAGGCTTATTCATGATGTTAACCAGCATATTCAGGCGACCGCGGTGTGCCATTCCCAAAAAGAATTTCTCAATTCCATGTTCACCGGCTTTTTCAAGCATGAAGTGGATCATAGGGATCAGCGTATCAGCACCCTCTAAAGAAAAACGCTTGTGACCGATATACTTTTTGTGCAGAAATT
>OBLN01000206.1_pt1 | contig 21930 bp, 16 predicted proteins | sample 1519301 | NCBI WGS metagenome assembly OBLN01 (sample SAMEA2452533, study PRJEB22499) | sediment metagenome | reverse complement strand
TAAGGTGGGGAATTTTAGACCGACGAAAATGGGGAAAAGTAAACCGCCGTTGACAGAAGGTTACTATGTGTTTGTTGAAGATGAATGTGTGCTGGCATGAAATAATTAAGAAAAAGAGGTAAAATCCCTCTTTTTTCTTTCTTTATACTTAAAAAGGAGAATGCCAAATTAAACCCAAAACCCATCACCAAAATACCTATATAAAGTAGGCTACCTCGAATGCATAAAATGAGGTAAACTCATTATTTTTACTATATTGGAAACTGAGTTGATAATATGGCAATAAAAGAAGAAGATTTTCTCGTTTTCAACGACTGGTTTTTCCGCTATGTCGGATCATTTTATTCAGACGATTGCTTTATTCGAAAGAACATAAAGCTCAAGGAAGAACATAGCCTCAGGGTATGTGTAAACTCTTCCCTGATAGCAATATCTGAGGATCTGGATGAAGAGGACCATTATCTTGCAAAGACCATCGGTCTTCTTCATGATATAGGTCGCTTTGAGCAGATCCGTATATACAGGACTTTCAACGATTCTGAATCTGAGGACCATGCTCTTCTTGGAGTGAAGATACTGGAGTCTGAAGGGGTTCTTTCAGGCCTGCCTCCTGAAGAGCAGGAAATTATCTTTACAGCTATCAAATATCATAATGTACGTGTTTTACCTGATAACCTTGATAAGAGAACTTTTCTTCATTCAAAGATCATCAGGGATGCAGATAAGCTGGATATCTATAAAGTCCTGACAGATCATTATACTATAAGGGAAATTTCCCCAAATCCTGCACTTTATCATGGATTACCTGATACTCTCGAATATAACCGGGACCTGCTGGAAGATATCTTCAATAACAGGGTCGCAAGCGTCAATAAAGTCGAAACATGTAATGATATGAATCTCACACGTCTTGCATGGTTATTTGATCTCAATTTCGTAGAAACTGTCTGCCTTGTCAGGAAAAGGGACTACATCAAAAAATTGGTAGCTACTTTGCCACAAAATAGTGAGATAGATGAACTCCATGATTATCTGAACAGATACATGGACTCAATTCTGGCAATTTCTGAAGAAACCTGTTGTGAGTGTTAAGTGACATCACATCTTCATACCAGCACCACAAGCTTATCATTTTTCTCAAGTATCATATCCATAGCAGGGTTAACTATATTCTCCCTGTTCCTGTAGATTGCAAGCAGGGTCATCTTATCCTGCTCTTTCAGGTCAAACATTATTTCACCAACTGCTTTCCCCAGGAGCTTTTCCGGAACATCCATTTCTACGAGGTCGTGACCTACAAGGGAGGTGGTTACATCTGATATCAGATCAACAACAGATGGCTCAAATACCGCAGATGCAAGTAATCTGCCTGTAAAAGTATCGGTGTTGATGACATGGTTAGCACCAAGTGATTTCAGGGTTCCGTATCTCTCTTCTGATGTGATGGTCGCAATGATCTCAGCCGATGGATTAAGTTCCCTTGCAAGAGCCGTGGCGAGTATATTTGTGCTGTCGTTTCCGGTTTCAACTATCACGTGTTTTGCTTCAGCTATGTTTGCTTTCATGAGATAGATCTTTTCAATTGGACTTCCCTTGATAAAATGGACTTTACCCTGAAATGGATTCAAGTCATATATCTCCGATACAAGGCAAATGTCCTGAAAATCAGCTATTTCCATTATTGTGGAAGTAATAATTTCATTTGAGCTTCCAAGAATGACAACATGATCCTTCTGAGTTGAATTATTCAAACCTCTCACCTTTTTCTGATGCATTTCATATATTGATACGGCAACAATAGGAAGCATAAGCACACCTACGCCCATAGTCGGAATATACAGAAGCCTTGCCAGTGGTGAACTTGGGGATACATCCCCAAAACCTACTGTAGTTAACGTGGCAGCTGTGGCGTATAGTGAATCAACCAGATTCTTCCCGTCAAGGAAATAAAGAATAAGTACCTGAATAGTTGCGCTACCCAGGAAAAAAAGCAGTATCCGTTTCTCACTACACTTTATGGACTCAACGAATCTCATTATCGAGTCATTCATTTTTTCCAGAGGCCATAACACCATATCAATCAGCACACATTATTATAATAGTATTAATATAGGATGCTGCTAACAACTTTAGCATATACGTATATAAATATATCATTTTAGTTATGTACTCAATAAAATATGACTGTTGATTTTCTGATTTCAAAAATGATTATGTTGATATTAATTTTTCCTGATTTGATATTGCCACTCCTTCTTTTTAGATGATGTCCGAACACCTCATCATTATTATACTCATTATATAACAAACTATAGATATATTTATATAGCTGAAAAATATATTAGGAATTGCAGTCACACAAGCTGATGATTCGGGCTGGCTGTATGACCATTCGGTGGTACGATATGGACTTGATTGAATGTAACTGAAGCTAAAAACGATAAAGATAAACGAACGCTAACAAACCTGTTCCACATTACTCCCACACACACAGCAGGTTTGTTACGTTCAGGCTTTAGTCATCACGATTATCTAAATATAAGATGGAGTATGAGCGACAGGGGAAATTTGTTCCTTTGAGGAACAGGGTTATTGTCATTACATTTCCCCTTTATTTTTATATGGATTTTCAAGAATGAGATAATAGGATAATCATTCTTTTATCAGAAGAATGAACCAAGAACAACAAATAATACTAAACTTGCTGTCAGGTTTGCTATGATCGAAGCCTCAAGTCCCTTTTTCCAGTACAGCCATCCAAATACGATTCCGGCTATTCCGTTCAATAAGATAATACCCAGAATATGCATTTGATCCATATCCATTGATGAGGATGATGCCAGATACCCAAGACCATAGATCAGGCTGACTGTAAATATCGCTAACCAGACACCGACGTCTGTAGGCTTGTTATCCGAGGTCTTTTTTATTTTCCAGGACATCCAGACAAGAAGTGTCATCAGGAAAAATCTCAATACTATTTCTTCCACAATACCTGCATAGAATGAATACATGAATCGTTCCCATAAAGGCGGAGCCATTAAACGGGTTGTCAAAGGTTCAATGAACATTGAAAAAACGAACCAGTCAAGAATAAAGATGACAGTGCCTACAAGAGTACCAAGTAACAAAGATAATTTCATGGTGGATGCAAAGCTTTCAGGCAGACCGTTGCCTTCAAACAGAGATTTTAGAATGGGAACTTCCAGTCCGATTTTATTGCCAAGGTACAGTCCTGTAAAAATAGACACTAAAAAAAGTACTGTCGCCTGGGCAAACTGGGTTGCCAGGACAGTGGGCAATGAAACACCAAAATCATATATAGCATCACCCGCTATCGAAATAGAATAGGGCAGGGCTAAAAGCAGGGTGAACTCAGCTATCACGAACAACAGCCAGTAAACATTCCAGTCTACAATGCCCCTGAGTTTCATCCCTGCTATTCCTTTATTATTTACTGTAAAGTCAAATCACATGGACTCTTTTGATGCATTTGCGAAGTACTCGATAGCCTGTGCCAGTTCCCCATGATCCTTAGCATATTCTGCAATGTCAATGTTCTTAAGATAAGCATCACATGCCTGTACCAGAGCCATTGCACCTGCACGGGTTCCACCGGGATGGGCATGGACACCGGAACCCATTGTTGTTATGAAATCCACATTCTCCATCACATCAATGAAAGGTTTCAATCTTACAGGATTCAGTCCTCCTGAAACGATAGGACAGCATTTCTTCATACCTCTCCAGCTGTCATCCTCAAGGATAACATGGTGTGCCAGATCCTCATTTACAAGACCTATTGCATCCTTATCTGTTTCCGGTATCTTTGTCCAGCTTTGCTTGAAGAAATGACCATTTGAGCTGAGATACTGGATGCCGTGTGCAGCAACAACATCCTCTTCAGGGGTCCCTTTCATCTTACCGACACCGGCTGTTCCCGTATGGATTCCTGAAGCACCGGCAAGCCTTGCGAACTTGGACAAAACCAATACTGAGAATCCCAGTGGGTTTTCCGTTCTGGTGAAAGCTCCATGAGCTGCCCTGTGGAAGTGAATGAAAACATCAGGATATCTTCGCCTGAGTGTCTGCACAGCCATCCATCCTGCAGTTATCCCGTCAATGAGGAATGCATAACTTCCAGATTCAAATCCTGCATTGATTATCATCTCGCATCTTTCGATCATGGTGTCAAAATCAGCGGCTGAAACATTGAAAGAGTGAACCTTTTTCTCTCCGGTTTCTTTTACCGCCTTGTCCATGGCCTCTTTTACGTGTTTTACCATCTTGTCATATGGACAGAAATCCTGGTTAGCCTGAGGCTCATCATTCTTGACAAAATCCCCACCTCCTGCCCAGAAATCATAACATACTTCTGCATATTCTGCTGAAGTAAGCCCCATCTTAGGCTTTACAATAGTTCCAAGTATGGGCCTGTCATAGACATTCAGGTATTTCCTCATGTCATCAACTGTGTAGCTAGGACCGTCATACTGCTCAAGCATTGATGGGGGGAACCAGACATCCAGCAGTTTCAAAGCTGCCACTTCCTTCATTCCCAGGATGTTTCCGACAATATAGGTAAGGATGTTCTGGACATTGCCTCCCCTGTCAAAAAGTCTCCATGGATAGGCTATCCATATAAGTTCCCTTTCCAGGTCAAGCTGATAGACCAGTGCATTCATGGTTCTGGAAAAGGGAGTTTCCGTGGTTACTTTAAAATTAGTACCTGTAGAGGATTCAGCAGCAATCTCAGCGGCAGCCTGCAAAACATTGAACTTACCACCAGGCACCATGTGAAATACACTAAGAAGATATTCTCCGTTTGTAGGGTCTGGTAACTCCAGATTTACATATGATTCCTGTTTGGAGTTAAGAGACTTGACCAGATCATCGTGAATTGAACTCATGTAATAAAAAAAGTCTGCAATGTATTTTAGGTTTTGGCAGGAATAAGCAGGAACAATGTATAACAATGTGTACTGATTTTCTGTGCTTTCTTGTATCTTGCAAAACAATTTAATCCATTGAAGAGTATTTCTTTTTATGGATGGGGATGTTAGCTGGTATCGTGCTACTGCAGAGGAAACGTTCAGTCTTCTGGAAACAAGTAAAGAAGGACTCAGTAAGGATGAAGCTTCTTTTCGCTTATCAAAACACGGGTACAATGAAGTTGAAACAAGGAAAAAGCACGGACCTGTCTATCTATTTCTAAAACAGTTTGTTAATCCCCTTATCTATGTGCTGATAGCAGCAGCCATTGTAACTCTGATACTGGAAGAATATGCAGATTCCGCTGTAATAACAGGCGTTGTTTTTGCGAATGCTATCATTGGTTTTATACAGGAACGTAAGGCAGAACATGCCCTGGAATCACTTGCAAAGATGATGCAACCTGAAGCCATTGTAATAAGAGAGGGGGTGCGAAAACAAATATCCAGCAGAGAACTGGTTGTCGGTGATGTGGTGCTTCTTGAAGCCGGTTCCAGAATTCCTGCTGATCTGCGATTGTTCCAGACCAAGAACCTTCGCATAGATGAATCAGCCCTAACCGGTGAATCCGTAGCTGCTGAAAAGAACACTATTCCGATTCCAGGTGAGGACGTAGCCCTTGGTGACCAGAAGAATATGGCATTCTCTGCCACACTCATCACACAGGGAGTTGGCATGGGAATAGTGGTGTCAACAGGTAAGAGGACCGAAATTGGAAAAATATCGGAACTCATAAGGGAATCCGAGACAATATCCACTCCTCTTACACGTACCGTGAACCGCCTTGGAAAAATACTCTTCATAGTAATTATCTTTATTTCGATTCTTACATACATTGTGGGCAGGTTGCAGGGTTTTGATGATCTGGAGATATTCCTGGCAACCGTAAGCATGGCAGTTGCAGCTATACCCGAAGGACTGCCAGCTCTTATTACCATATCCCTTGCCATAGGTGTCAAGGCAATGGCCTCAAAGAACGCTATCATAAGGAACCTGCCTTCTGTGGAAACACTTGGCTCAGCAACGGTCATCTGTTCCGATAAGACAGGTACACTCACTATGAACCAGATGACAGTGACCTCTGTCTACACTCTGGAAGGCCTGTTTGATGTCACAGGTGATGGTTATTCCACCAAAGGAGAATTCTTTCAGGATAAAATGCGTGTTAACTCTCAGGATTACCAATCCCTGCTTGATACACTAAAAGCAGGAGCCCTGTGCAATGATGCCTACATAAAGGAAGAGGGAGGCATAAGCGGAGACCCCACTGAAGGTGCCTTGCTCGTATCAGCGATGAAGGTAACCGGTTTCCACTTACCCCGATTGGATTCTCTGCCCTTTGAGTCTGAAAAAAGATTCATGGCCACTCTTCATGAGGAAGAAAGTAGTTCAAATATTGTATATGTAAAAGGCTCGCCTGAGAAAATAATAAACATGTGCAATTCACAGTATGACGGACAGAAGAACACCGGACTTGAAGCAGGAAAGATACTTGAAGCCGCATCCACAATGGCATCAAGCGGTCTTCGTGTTATCGCAATGGCGTACAAACACGTAGACAAATACAAACAAGAGCTGTCAGTGGAAGATATCAATGAGCTTACATTCCTCGGGTTGCAGGGCATGATGGACCCTCCCAGAGATGAAGTACGAGAGGCTATAAAGAAGTGCAATACTGCCGGCATCAGGGTAATAATGATTACAGGGGACCATGTGCTTACAGCTAACAGCATTGCAGGACAGCTTGGCATTACTACTAAAGGAGCCCTGTCAGGGTCCGATCTGGACAGCATGTCCGATGAACACCTGTTAGAGAATCTAAAGCACGTATCTGTCTTTGCCCGTACATCTCCTGAAGATAAATCCCGAATTGTACGCCTGTTACAGGAGAGGGGAGAAGTTGTAGCTGTTACAGGAGACGGAATAAATGACGCACCGGCCCTTAAAAGAGCTGATATCGGGATTGCCATGGGCAGGTCAGGTACAGAAGTCGCCAAGGAAGCCTCTGACATGGTACTTGCAGATGATAATTTTGCATCCATTGTGAATGCCATCGAGGAGGGCAGGGATGTCTATGACAAGATACAGAAGGTCATTCTCTGGACACTACCCACCAATGCGGCAGAAGGACTTGCTATTATGGCAGCGGTATTGCTGGGAATCACAAACCCACCCTTGCTGCCTATTCACATACTGTGGATCAATACCGTAACAGCCATCGGACTGGGCGTGCCTATCGTATTTGAACCAAAGGAAGTTAATCTTCTGAAACGACACCCACGTTTACCGGATGAGCCTATTCTGCTTCCTATTATAAAGCGCAGAATAGTAACTGTGGCCCTGCTGATGGTAACAGCAAGTTTCCTGCTCTTTTTCTTCGAAATGGACGGGCAGGATATGAACATATCGAAGGCACAGACCATAGTACTGAATACCATTGTCCTCTTTGAGATATTTTATCTCTTCACCTCGAAATCCATCTATGAGAACGTCCTTGGACGCCTGTTCTCAAATAGGATCATGCTGGGTGGAGTAGCTCTGGTCATTCTTTTACAGCTTTTCATCACCTACAGCTCTTTGATGAATGATGTACTGCGTACGGCTCCTCTGGAAATTGCAGACTGGATGATCATAGTACTTGTATCAAGTACCGTGTTCTTTGTAATTGAAGCAGAAAAGCTGGTCAACAAAAGGATTCAGAAAAAAGGATGAAATAAAAAGAATAAGAAAAAAATCCTAAGGGCTTTCCAATACTTAAAAACGAAAGCTAAAAGTGAAGAGTTATACCAGTGGAATTTCCTCACTTCTTATTTCATCAGTCAGGGGGTCCAGTTCATCATGATAAATTTCGATGTTATTGGAAACCTCTTCTGCCTCAGAATACTTAGCGATATGAAATATCCCTTCACCCTCATGTGCAAGTGGGAGATTTGTTTTCCCGATTACGATACCGGATGTTGAGCTTAATACTTTGGTTTCGATCTCACCCAATGGATCGTTTATATAAGCTAATATGTCATCTTTCTGGACCAGTGTACCTAAAGGCACAATTGAACGCAATATTCCACTCTCCGGGGCTCTTATCCACTGAGTGGATCTGGAAATTAAGGTATTATTGTCTTTTTTCTTCCTGCTTTTTGCCCTCATACCCAGATAAGACATTACTTCAAGAATACCTCTCACACCTGCCCTAATAGCAACTTCATCAAATCGGAGTGCTTCACCCGCTTCATACAAAATGACAGGTATATTTTGCTTGCGGGCCGCCTCACGCAATGAACCATCACGCACATCTGAATTGATTATGACCGGCACACCAAAAGCACGGGCCATGGCTTCGGTTTCTGGATCATCTTCCAGGAATGCGCGAATCTGAGGCAGGTTATTCCGGGCAACAGCACCTGTATGAAGATCGATGACGTGAGTGCACTGGCTTATTATCTCTGTCATCAGGATGTTGGCAAGACGGGATGCCATGGACCCATTCTTTGAACCCGGAAAAGAACGGTTCAGATCACGCCTGTCAGGCAAATAACGGGATTGGGAAACAAAACCAAACACATTTACAATTGGAATGGCAATGATCGTACCTTTTATATTATTGACCGTTTTGTGCGCAAGGATACGACGAATTATCTCCACACCATTGATCTCATCCCCGTGAATTGCAGCACATATAAGTACACATGGTCCCGGTTTGTGCCCATGTACAACATGCAATGGCATTGAGGCTGAGGTATGAGTATAAAAGCTGGGAATCGGTAACTCTATGGATTGCCTTGTTCCCGGTTGAATAGTTGTATCTGCAATTATGATAGGTGGTCGCATGGATCAACCTTTTCCACGGGTTCCTGTTTTACCGGGTTTGCTGGCTTTCTCACTATACTCGATGATCATCCCTGCAATATCTTTACCTGTAGCAGCTTCTATACCTTCCAGACCAGGACTGGAGTTCACTTCCATTACCAATGGCCCGTGATTGGAACGTAATATATCAACACCTGCCACGTTAAGTCCCATGATCTTTGCAGCACGTACAACAGTTGAGCGCTCTTCCGGTGTTATTTTGATAACATCCGCAGAACCTCCCCTGTGTAGATTTGATCGGAATTCACCTTTTACTGCCTGTCTTTTCATGGCTGCAACAACTTTGCCGCCAATAACTAAACAACGAATGTCTGCTCCATTAGCTTCACTGATGTATTCCTGAACAAGGATGTTGGCTTTCACACCCATGAAACCTTCTATTACACTTTCTGCGGCTTTTTGTGTTTCTGCAAGTACCACACCAATTCCCTGCGTGCCTTCAAGAAGTTTGATTACAAGAGGGGCACCTCCGACCATCTTGATCATGTCCTTTATGTCATCAGGCTTGCTTGCATATCCTGTTACAGGCAGACCGATGCCTTCACGTGATAGTAACTGTAAAGAGCGCAGTTTGTCCCTTGAGCGGGTGATTGCAACCGATTCATTTAAAGGGAAAACTCCCATCATTTCAAATTGTCGCAGGACAGCAGCACCATAGAATGTCACAGATGCACCGATACGAGGAATAACGACATCAAAGTTGTCAAGTTCCTCACCTTTGTAGTGAATGGACGGTTTATGGGAAGTAATGTTCATATAAGCTCTCAATACATCGATCACTTGAACTTCGTGTCCTCTTTCTTCTGCTGCTTCTATTAAGCGACGAGACGAATATAGCTTAGGATTTCGTGACAATAAGGCAATTTTCATTTGTCAACCTCAGATTTCAAATCATACACATTGTGTGTGTTAAGTTTACCACATATAAAAGATGCACCGGGATCAACCATCATCGAATTATCTATTGCACTGCGACCGAGTAATATCCTGAAAAGCATGGTGTCACGATCTGTAAGCGTTAACTCAATAGGGTAGCGACGGTTTGCAACAACAACATCTGTTTCGATAACATAACGCAGCTCTTTGTGACCGCCGGAATCAGTCACATATCGCTGGTCTTTTAGAGGTACAATGCATTCTAACTGAAATGTTTGATTTTTTTGTATAGGATGGACAAAAAACCGGAGCATTTCAATACCGTTCTCTTCGTAAAGCTCGATATTAAAAGCATGTAGAGCGGATGTTCTTGCACCCGTATCCACTTTAGCCTTGATGGCATGCAGACCAAGTTCAGGTAACGCTACCCACTCCCTCCATCCTAGAATTAATACCTGGTCTTTTTTACTCATAAGAACCCGTCAATGTAGATGATTTTACTTTATAACAGTTATTCGGATAACTTGCTATAAAATACCATTAAACATAAAAAGACCTGTTTGTTTACATTCTTTATTTAAGTGGTCTGTCCTTAAATCCGATAAAGAGCATTTTAGTATATATCATATGTGGTGAAATGAAAAGATAAATTCGATTTGTTCTTTAACCTATGATGATGTGAAGAATAGGTCCGGATAAGCATATAAGTATGTAATGTGCAATATCTACATTATTAAATAAAAGTGGGGTGTGAAATTTGTCACAGGAAGTTTCTAACAATAGGTTATACTATATTGTCTTTGCTCTGTCAATAGCTCTGGTGATAATGACAGCAGTGCTATATGCCAGTTCACAGGCAGCATCGCAACAGAATACTGAACAGACCATTTATATGAACGGGTATGCGGAAAATAAAGTCGTCCCTGATACTGTATCATTGAGCATAGGTGTTGTAGTCCAGTCTCCTACCTCAAAGGAAGCAGTTTCTGAAAATGCAGTCCTGATGAGTGCTGTTATAGAAGAACTCAAAGCTCTTGGTCTGGAGGACAAGGACATCCAGACATCATATGTTTCAGTATATCCTGTTTACAACTATGACGGGAAAGCAACCATTGAAGGTTACTCTGCTTCTAACAACGTGCAGGTCACGACCATGATGCTTGATAAACTGAGTGATATTATTGACAGGTCCACTGCAGCCGGAGCAAACCAGATTGGAAGTGTTTCTTTTTCAGTGTCTGATGAGATGCAAAAAGAACTCCGGGAAGAGCTTATAGATGACGCTGTGGCAGATGCGAAGTCAAAAGCCGACACGCTTGCCAATAGTCTGGATGTTAAGATAACCGGTGTGCTGACATCATCTGTAAGCGACAGCAGCGGATCACGATTCTACTATGATGTAGCAGAATCCCTGCCAATGGAAGAAGGCGCAGTTTCCACTCCTATACAACCAGGAGAATCTACCGTTTCAATGTCTGTACAGGTGACATACCTTATTGAATAATGCGTATTGACACTCTGAAATAGGTCCGGAACAACCAGCATTATTGCAGTTCCCGGAAGGATGAATTGTGGCGCAGCTGGCCATAATCACCCTCTTTTCATTTCCTTTATAAATTATCAGGAAAGCAAACTTAGCGGGAACATTATAGCTAATTCAACCTCCTGAAATTTCAGGTGCACAAAAAAAGATGATGGGATAAAAAAAGTATTATTGCTTTCTAATAACCGGGTAGAATCAGTTTTAAATACTTAAAATAACATTAACATCAAATTATCAAGTATTAATTTGAATAAACTAGTATAGTCTTATTTTATTTATTTACTTACTAGCTCCTGATACTTGTTTAATCATACAAAGGAGTAGATATGAGAAAAGAGCAATATGATTTTCCTCTAGATGATTTCATCTCTGAGGCTGACTTTGATAAAATCAAGGAATTTTCTGAGGGTAAAGAAACACCATTCCTTGTTGTGAATCTGGCAAAAGTTGAAAGAATGTACGATGAGCTTGTTAAAAACATGCCTTTTGTGAAGATATACTACGCAATGAAGGCAAATCCTCTTGATGAGGTCATAACGGCTCTTAAGAATAAAGGATCTAATTTTGATGCTGCCACGATATATGAAATCGACCAGCTGATAAGACTTGGAGTCCAGCCAGAGAAAATAAGCTATGGTAACACTATCAAAAAGGAAAAAGATATTGCTTATGCATATAAAAAAGGTGTTCGTCTTTTTGTTACTGATTCAGAGAGCGACCTGCATAAAATTGCACGAAATGCCCCGGGATCAAGGGTATTCTTCCGTCTGCTAACTGAAAGTGACGGTGCAGACTGGCCATTATCCCGTAAGTTCGGCTCACACCCGGATATAATCTATGAACTTATACTTCAGGCACATGACTTTGGACTGGAACCCTATGGCCTATCTTTCCATGTAGGTTCCCAGCAGCGTGATATCGGACAATGGGACAATGCGCTCTCAAAATGCAAGTATCTTTTTGAAGCTGTAGCCCTTCAGGGCATCAAACTCAAAATGATCAACCTTGGTGGCGGCTTCCCTGCTAAGTACCAGTCCCCTGCCAATGAACTCGAAACATATGCTCATGAGATACTGCGTTTCATCCAGGAAGATTTTGGGGAAGAACATCCGGAGATAATTATCGAACCAGGTCGTTCACTTGTGGCTGATGCCGGAATAATTGTTACAGAAGTAATAATGGTATCCAAGAAAGCAAAGCTTAACCAGTACAGGTGGGTCTATCTTGACATTGGTAAGTTTGGAGGTCTCATTGAGACTCTGGACGAATGTATAAAATATCCGATTTACTCAGAAAGCAAGGGTTATGAAGAAGAAGCGATACTGGCAGGTCCAACCTGTGATAGTATGGATATTCTGTACGAACATCATAAGTATTTCTTCCCTGATGCTTTGGAAGAGGGGGAAAAGCTCTATATTTTCACAACAGGTGCTTACACGCAAAGTTACAGTTCCGTGGCTTTTAATGGTTTCCCGCCATTGAAAGCATATGTGATCAGAGACTTTGGACAGGAAATGGAATAATTCCTTTTCCTGTTTTTGACACTTTTTTTCTTATATTTCTTATATCTTTAGGCTGTAGTCCAATCGCTAAACACATATTCACTATTGGCATTGGAACCCCATGCCCATATACCCACACGATATTTTTCACCGGCAGGGATGTGGAGATCTGATACAGTATATGTCACAGCATCATCAACATTGAGATTCAGATCTGTATCAGTTTTGAGGTCATCCCATATCATGTTCTCTGTGATGCTTTCAAGGGTTGCATAAATAACCAGATCCTCTGCAAGCAGAGAACCTACATTCTCAACCTCAATTTCCAGGTCCACATAGGAAACGTATCCGTTACTTTTTGCAGTTCCACTGAATCCAATTCTTAGCTCTGGATATCCCCGGGTAATCGGCAATACTATTGCATCCGCATTGGTATATTCATCCGGAATAACACCCACATCCCATCCTGAATTTGTGGTTTCCAGATAGTAATATCTTGTGCCAGAATAATCATAATAGTTGCCTTTAAGTTTGTCATCTCCTTTCACGCCTACTGCCATATGTCCCGGCAGTTCTATGAGTGCGACCCCATAGCCCATATCATAAAGTATAGAAGCCAGAAGAATAGATGAATCCTCACAATCCCCGCCCCCGTGATATAATGTCTCAAAAGGAAATCTGGGATATTCATCATATCCTGAAGAAGCACTATCACTAACATACGGCAGCGACTGCACAAAAGCCATGGCAATGTAAGGTATCTCAGTCCTGCTGTAACCTGCATCATCTGCAAGCTCTCCCATCTGTGTGGTTATCTGTGAGATCAATACATCATCATATGGATCATTCACAAAATGTGTATAATCACGGTAGCGACTTCTTTCTGAATACGTGTCATAAGCTTCAATATTGTACTCATATTCCACTGTGAATTCCGTATTTTCATATTCCCACCTGTATGTTCGGGAAATGGTGTCCTCATTTATACGAACCTCGATTTCCCTGACTTTACCCTCATAGACCTCTGTTTCCAGTAAAATCCCGGGTTTTATCGTATATGTAAGCTCAACAACAAAACTATTATCGAGTATTTCATCCACATGGATAGAATAAATGATATTCTGTTCATTGGTATCCTTTACACTATAGGTATGCCCTGTGAGCATTGTGCGTGTAGCATATTCATTGCCATCTTTCCTGAGGGAGATCAGAATTCTTTCCTCTTGCTTATCAACATCCAGCACTTTAAGCGAATAACCGTTTTCAAATTCTAATATAGCTGTTTTCTTAAGGGCCTTTGTATAACTGATTGAATCAATATCCAGTATATTTCCGTCATTTGATTCATTATTGACCCTGAAGTCCTCCGGAACAATAACTGAAGTATTGTTGTTTATAATGATACTTTCTGAAACAGCGGGCTCATCACCTGTTATGCACCCACATGAAAAAATGATAGTCAGAAATAGAACTAAAGTAAGTATCAGACTTGTGTACTGTTTCCGGATGTTCATGCTATCTTCTACCAGATTAGATTGCAATCTATATCATCTTTTATGATGCAGATTACATTTGTATTTTCACTCAAGGTTTGCATGTTGATGATCAAAATCATTTAAGTATAGCAATACCAAGGTACGAAAATACCGTTGATTGAAGCTGCGTTGCTGTCAGTCCGTATCTGTTTCCTTTCACTGATTCTGTGAATCTCAATATACCCATTGAAACCATTAAGGAAATCTTCCTGAATCAGATAATTCAGATTGAAAGTAACAATTGTCTTAAGATATCCATAGACTATGACAGCATTCTGGACTTCATTGATAATATGGAAACCTATGACGCTTTTAAGATAGCAGAACACGTCAAAAACGAGTATCTCCATAATGATGAACACATTTTAAAGAGAATTAAAAGTGATTGCAGGTATCTTATTCCTATAGATAATCATTCATCCTCTGAAGACATGGAAAAAAGAAATGGAATGGCTATCAAACTAAAAGCTTTAAAAAACTCGGAACAATCACTCAATTGTCTTGAAAGTTTAGGGAAGCTAGTTAATATAACCCTGAACAGCACTTCTCCATCTAAAGCAAGAGGAATTAAGATAGAACCTGAGCAGTCTCATATCGATGCAAAAATGAGATTATATTATTTTAAGAATGGTAATATACGACTTATATTTGATGAGCTTGAGCATACTGAAAAAGTGATTAATGCACTTGATATGGCATAGTGGTTCTATTATTCATTACAGGCTCTAATCATTGTTCTTTTGATTTGCACAAAAACAGCTGTATTGTTTTTGACTATCTGTTATCTATTATTCTGTATTTAAAAAAGAATATTGATTTAATAATCATAAAGAAAAAAGCAACAGTTGGGATGCTTCGGTATCCACTGCTGCTTCATAAAAAAAAACTGGTCTACAACTACAATACTCCCAATTCTGTCAGCCTTTCAGGCAGATATGTATTTGTTACAAAGTCCAAACCTTTACCTGCAAAAGCCTGTTGCTCTGCTTTTTTGTTGATGTCGAGCTGCAATCTAATCTGTTTCTCCCAGTACCTGTTTTGAAATCGGGGATCTCCTAATTCACTTCTAAGTGCATGTATATCTTTTTCTGTCAATTTATCTGTAGAAAGGTCATACTCCACAATATCAGACGGCTGTACACCAACGAACTGGGCATCAGGAGTTACCATGTGTTCGGAAAGATGGGCACTTTTAATGGCACCGTAAGCCACGGAAGCGAAGATACGATACGACCATGGGTCGCCATCTGTGAAGACCACAACAGGCAGACCAAATTCCTCATTCATTCTTTTTATGATACGACGTGTGGAGCGTGCAGGCTGACCTTTGAGATGCACAAGAATTGCATCATGATTTTCATCAAAATTATTTTCAATGAGCCTCGAATACATGCCACCGGTCTCTATAGCAATTATGAATTTTGCATCGGTTTCCAGAAGCTCTATATTCTCCACATTGAAAGGTATTTGATAACCGCTCTCACCGATATCCTCTTGGCAGTGAATGACACGGTCACCACGTTTGGTTTTCTCACGCAGACGTATAGGACCGAACATGGTAGCACCATCTTCTTCTGGACGCATGTGGAAATATTCTCTCTGAAGACCAGAAATTATCTCTAGTTCTTCAATTAAAAGGTTGCTCTCTGGCTGCTCTCTGAATTTTGCTATATCCCAGTTCTCTGAGATATAATACAGCTCCCTTAAAGTAGATCCCCGGTTCAGATCAAGATGATTCTTTATAAGGAAATCAATGACCTGTGTTTCCTTTAATAACTTGGAAGCACCCGTTTTGGTCATCGCATTTGTTTCTGTTGTTCCTGCACCTAACCCCCAAGTTTTGCTTTTAGGGAAATATTCTAGGTTATTTTTTGTACGGCTCAAATACTCGAGGCTTGGGATTTTTCCTTCAATTATTTGATCATACATTATTTTTCCAATATCCACCAATGCAGATTTTGCTATTTCATCCTGATTGTCATGACTATCGAATATTTTGTCTGGCATTTACTCATTCCTCCCTGGCACCATTAACAAAGCAATCAACATTACCTTCCACAATTAGTTCAGGAAAATGCTCAATCTCTATTTCGTCTAAAGTTGGAACATGATAAGTAAGAACTTTCAAATTCCCTGCGGGAACAGACACGTTCCAAGTGTAATCGTAGTCATACCTCAAATTTCTTATCTCAGGGTCAGGGGCCGGGTTTCTGATCTCAAAAGGAACAATTTCATGTATTTTCAATTGCTGTTTTTTAGTTGAGAAATTTCTGATGCTTATGGAGATTTTAGCGCCCTCATTACCATCAGGTTCCACAACTCTGTTGACAAGTACATTCCCCATGATTTTTGCAATTACAGGAATTATGTCAGGAATTTCACGGTCTACTATGTTTGCAACATTCTTTGCCAGCTTAGGTAGTATTTTCGTGATCACTATTTCCTTTTCACTTTTCTTTTTGAGTAAATTGATGCTGTTTTTATATTTACTCAGTTTCCTTGCAACTTCCTTTATTGCATTTTCAATTTCTGCTTTAATTTCAGGAATGTTTGCAACAGCATCCTTTGATTCTGATGTGAATGGTATATTTGTGGATGCCACATGTACCAGTATCACCACAGGTCCTGTGGGTAAACCACCACCTTGTTGACTTAGACCATATTGTTTCCATTTGATTGATTCTATGGCTTGTGTGATAACACAGCCACCCTGCTGGTATAATAGAGGCACTTTGTTTGCAAAGCGCATGATCTCCACAGCCCCATCTTTTTTCAGATTGCCACCGTATGCGATACCAACTTCAACAATGAATGGATTTCCAGAGTGCACTACGGGATCTCTAGTAGTCGTAGCAACAAAATCAAAATTGTATTCTTTATCGAGGCCTTTTTTCACAAGGTCCTGTCCAATAGGAGACAAACAATTTGTTGGAGGAGACATTATCTTGACTTTTGAAAATGCCTGAATTAGTCGCATTACCTGATCTCTGCTGATCTCATGAGGATCAATTTCAGGGTCAATCTTTGCGGCAGTACATATCTCATCAGCAGCCAAGTGCCCGATCTTTGCAAAGGAATAACGCAAAAAAGGATACAATCTCTGTCTTGTGGTGTTCTTCAGCATTTTCATAAGAGTGCCAATTTCGATTCCGTGAGGATGTGGCATTATCTCTTTTGCTGGAACAGGAAATTTGTCTGTTGCCCTTTCAAAAACGACTTTTTCACCATCTGATTCGATGAGTGTTATCTGTGCATGAGGATTTACAATCGCTGTTAATTTCAGGTAATTGTAGATGGAATGTTTTCTACCTTTTACATAGGAAGCTACCATTTCCATTTCTATGCGTGTACCATGTGGACGATCCCAGTCAACAACATCTTCATTGAGTACTTCTGGTTCATTCGTGCTTGTGTTTATTAAAAGCTCATAATAATGAGCTGGTTTTTTGTCGTCTATTTTTGATATCACTTTCGTACAATTTCCAGATGTAAGCTGAGAATAAAGCACAGAAGCAGATATTCCAATCCCCTGTTGTCCCCTGCTCTGTTTGAGAACATGGAACTTAGAACCATAAAGTAACTTTGCAAATACTTTTGGAATTTGTTCATTGACAATCCCTGGTCCGTTGTCTTCGATAATGACTATCAAATTTTTCTTTTCGGACTTTTTTATATGTACCGTTATCTCTGGAAGTATCCCTGATTCTTCGCAAGCATCAAGTGAATTGTCTACTGCTTCTTTGACGGTTGTAAACAAACTTCGTGGTGCGGAATCAAATCCAAGAATCTGTTTATTCTTCTCAAAAAATTCGGCTACGCTGATCGATTTCTGGTTTTTTGCCAGCTCATGGGCCGTTATATTTTCATCGTTATTCATTATTCCTTCCTTCTATCATCAAGTGATAGATGATTTGATCGTTACTTTCTTGAGTATCTGATAAACTCAATTTTACAAGAAAGTCTATAGAATTCTCTCAAGATTTCTCTGCCTGATTTTTTTAGGGCAGGTCCCCTTAAACATAAATGGAGAACTCGAAAGATCTCATCTCAAAATCATCTAGCACTATGTGAAGAAGGATAACAATAAATGGAATTCTTATTCACAAGTTTTTTATAAACTATATTCGACAAAAAGAGGATCTCGCAAGATCTCTTAATCTCGGATATCCGTCCATCGACAAAGTCGATTCCTTGGAACCAACACTGCCCTGTAGCTTAGTTCTTTTATTTTTTACAAGACTTATTCGACAAAAAGAGAATCTCGCAAGATCTCTTAATATCGAATATCACCCGTCAGCAATGTCGAATCCTCGAAAACAACATTACCCCGTTGGTTAGTTATTTCCTATGTTCGAGCTATTATATAAATTTGCCGAAGTTTTATATATTTTGTTAAAGTTTTGCCTATACTGAAATATATTTAATATAAATTCTAAAATAGATTATAGTGAACTACCCCTCCCTGCCAACCTTCAGCTGTCGAGTTTACGGAACGTAATTATTATGATTTGGTTTCGTATTATTTAGCTATGGGATTTGGAGGTTTTGTTGAATTTAACGATGATTTCGTTTTTTTGCACATTATAAGCAATGGATTGTGCCGCCTGCGGCGTATGGCTGTATTGTTTTTAGTTAACTAAGAGAGTCTTGTTTCCTGTCCTGAATCATAAAAATAGTATTTTGCATATGAATTGACATGATTTAGGTGAAAAATTTATGATTTCCTATCTTGAATAGAAGCATCACTGAACTTAAAAATGTTTGACAAGAAACAAAGTGACACCTTATACTTCCAAAAGCCTAAATATTTTAATCAATTGTTCAATGTATTGAGGGGATTACATGAAAATACAGATAATCGCAATTCTCATTCTTATTACATTCACATTAGGATGTATTTCTGAAGGCAGTGAACTGGTTAATGGTTTTGTTGCTGAAACGGAACAACAGACATCTGAATACACACAGGTTACAGAATCGTCACCTACTGAATATGTCACTGAAGTAGTAGATGAAACGGTTCCCTTTGACACTTTACGCATAGGTGCTTTCAACATCCAGGTGTTCGGAGTTACAAAAGCATCGAAGCCAGAAGTGATGGATGTACTTGCAGATATTATCAGGACCTATGATGTAGTTGCAATACAGGAAATCAGAGACAGCTCACAAACCTCTTTACCTGAGCTTGTGGATTTAGTTAACTCTGACGGATCACAATATGATTATGTTGTCAGTGAAAGACTTGGACGCACGACAAGCAAGGAACAGTATGCTTACGTCTATAATTCCAATACTGTGTCTGTCAGCAATGCCTATACCTATCCTGAGCCAGATGGAACAGATCCTTTCCACAGGCAGCCTTATATCGTCTCTATAGAAGCCTTACAGGGCAATTATGACGCAACCCTTATTGTTATCCACACAGACCCTGACGAAGCCATAGAGGAAATCAATGGACTAGATGATGTGCTATCCTATGCACAGTCACAGAATCCAGTGGAGAATGATTTTGTTATCATGGGTGATCTTAATGCAGATGGTTCATACTTTGATGGGGATTCAACCTCAGACCTTGACCCATACTATTGGGTAATCGACAATAGTCAGGATACAACAACCAAGTCTACAGATTACACATATGATTGAATCATTTTGACTGATGATTCCGACCTTGCAGGTAAATCAGGCGTATTCAGGTTTGATCTGGAGTATGGTCTTGATGAAGATATGACCATTAATGTATCTGATCATTATCCTGTTTTTGTGGATTTTATGATCGATGGTGATGTGGATTAAGGTGTTATTTCACCTTTTCTCTTTAAATTATCCTATAGACCTTTTTCGTTTTTCTTTCAGAATAAAAACCTTTATTAGTTGTTTTAAGTCGAATATTTTTAAATACGAATGTTGGTGTATAGAAAGGTAGTGTGGAATGATAAACTGCTATAACATACAGGTACCAACTAGAACCACTCACAAATCATCATCTCATCCTGCATATGTTTATTGTTGGCCACTCTTCATGCTTTGCTCCCCCTTCTCCATTCCTGAAAACACTTTTGTTGTGACCAACAATGAAAACAAAAGATATTACTTTCACCTCACTTGGCTCATAGGGATATTTGCTCAAAACATACTACATTTTATCAATTGACGAAGTGATTTAATGATTTTTCGAATGAATCAGTTAGGCCCAATTAATCACGTGGAGCTAGAAATGCTAGCACAAGCATCATTCAAAATAGAAATGATGTATGAGCTAGATATACAGAAAATGCTACTTAACAATATAGAACCATTGCAAGAAAGACTAATCGTTATACAAAATGAATACACAAAATTTGATAATACAAAAATGAAGCCTGACATTATTGCTCTTGATGAAGAAGCAAATATTGTAATAATCGAACTCAAACGTGAAAATACAATTAAAGGCTGTTATATGCAAGCAGTTCATTACGCATCATTCTCAGCAAAAGTAACAAAAAATGATATAATAGAAATGTATGCTGAATTTTTGGCGTCACGTTACAAGAATAAATTAATGCATAGTCTTTATGAAAAGAAAATATTTGAATATATGGAAGAGAGATACATAGACAAAGAAGTGTATGACATAGAAGATTTTAAAGAAATGGCAAAATGGAGTTTGTCAAACTACTTTAATTCTAAACTCAGTGAAATAGAATTTAACAAAAAACAGAGAATTATTCTAGTTGCCAGACAATTTAACTTTGATAATTTATCTGCAATCAAGTGGATGATTGAGAGAGGAATTGATTACAAATGTGTAGAACTGAATTTGTATTTTGATCATCGTACAAATATCTACTATTTATACTCTAATGTTTTGCTTCCTGATTTGGATATACAAAAACACGAACAAAATGGAGTAATTTTCAAAAAAACACAAGAGGAACTTTATCGCTGGGAAAATCCATATGAAGCAATTAAAATTATTATATACCGTTACTATATATCTCACCTCGGAAGAACGTTTTTCTATAATAATATCAATGAAAATATTCTGCTAATACCCACATGTTTACCCTATTTTGGTATCTATTATGAACTTAAATGGAAAAGAGATTTGACTGATGATTATACAGAAAATATAGGAATAATAGAGATTAGTTTGAAGCTTGAAGACTCTAAAGAAATAAATCAAAAGGTTTTTGAACATATCAAGAGGATGATACCTAATCTAGATGATGAAAAAGAATCGCGAATATCCTATGAAATCCACAACGATAGAGCTGAAATTATTTTCAAGTTGCTTTATGAAGATAAAGTAATAGTAAAACTCACTGACTCCACGGAGTCAGAAGCATTTAAAATCATAGATGCAGCTAATAAGCTGATTAAGAAATTCAATCTACTGTTTGAACCCCTAATCAATCCCTCTAATTTATTCTGCTATGAAAAAATAAGTCCCAATGAAGAAATCTATGAGAGAGAAGAAATTCTGTAATGTCCTAATTTTTTGGCTCTGTAGAAAAACTAAACAAAAGCAAAAAGTGAAGAAATATGTGGGAATTCAAACAAGTAATAGTGATACCTGAAGATGTCGAGATGTCACCAGGAAAACTTGGAGTTCAGGTTGCCCATGCATCTA
>OBLN01000205.1_pt1 | contig 21932 bp, 18 predicted proteins | sample 1519301 | NCBI WGS metagenome assembly OBLN01 (sample SAMEA2452533, study PRJEB22499) | sediment metagenome | reverse complement strand
ATAACTACATCATAGATAACAAAACTGAACCCTCTATGCGTATTTGTTTTATTTTTCTGTAAACAGTTGAGAGGCTCATCCCTAAATAGTCGGCAGTACATTTGACACTTCCTGTTTTCTTAAGAGTTTTTAAAATGAGTTCCCTCTCCATCTTTTTTATATCGCCAAGCTCAGAACACTTCTTCCTGTTCTGCATTTCAAAGATATCACCCGGCAAATCAGATACATTAACCTCATTTCCCTTTGCAACTGTAACGGCATATGTAATAGCATTTTCAAGCTCACGGACATTGCCTGGCCAGCAATAATCTGTCAGAACTTCTTCTGCTTCCTGACTCAGAGTATACACAGGAAGATTAAATTTCTCGCATGTCACACGAATAAAATGATCTGCAAGAAGCAATATATCATCTGTACGCTGCCTGAGAGGCGGAATCTCAATTTTAATAACAGAAAGTCTGAAATAAATATCCTGCCTGAAGTTATCATTAAACATTTCCGCAGTAAGCGGCTTGTTTGTTGCTGATATTACTCTGAAATTTACAGGAATAACCTTATGTCCGCCAACCCTGACAACCTCTCTCTGCTCCAGAACACGAAGCAAAACAGGCTGGAGTTCGCTCGGCATATCTCCTATCTCATCAAGAAAAAGCGTTCCTCCGTCGGCAAGTTCAATTTTCCCTTTCTTACCGTTCTTTTCTGCTCCGGTGAAAGCGCCTTTTTCGTAACCAAAAAGCTCACTTTCAATGAGATTTCTCGGAATAGACGCACAGTTTATAGCAATAAACGGAGCCTTCGGATTATAAAAATTATGTACCGCACGGGCAAAAACTTCTTTTCCTGTTCCGCTTTCACCTAAGAGAAGAATATTAACAGGTTTTGCGGCAACTATTTTTGCTCTGCTCTTCAGCTTGTCCATAACAGAGCTTTTGGAAATAATATTATCAAATGTGGTATGGCATACATGAGGTCTGCAAGTATCAAAAGAGCTGTTAACACGAGACATCTTTATTATAGCGCCTTTTGAGTACCTTTCATTTCTGTTGTAAAAAGGTGATATGTCAAATTTCACTTTATCTGACTGATTGTTCAGAATGCCTATTTCCTGATTTTTCACAGCACGTCCGGTATATAGTGCCTGAATAAGCACAGATGGATCATCCAGCAGAGACTGAAGTTTTGCCCTTGCTTTTGTACCTTCAATCCGCAGAAGTCTTTTGGCTTCGTTGTTTATATTAATGATATACCCTGCGTTATCAATTGAGATATACCCGTAATCAGAATGTTCAAAAGCCGCTTTCAGGGTTGAGTCCATAATTTTAAGCCTTTTACTTCTTCCAAAAAGCCTGATTTGGCTTGAGAGAGCCTGAGCCAGTGATGTTGTCCACCCCAGAGTATGTTCAAGCATTTCAGATATATTAGCCTTACCCTGACTAAGTATTACGCATCCTATTATATCTCCGTATTCATTGGTCACCGGTGCGGCGGAGGATACATTTTCTTCAAGAGCTGTCATGTAGTTGGCAGGACCAATAATATGCACCGGTCGGTTATATCTCAGAGCGAGGGTATGTGCAGTACAGCCCACATTTTCCTCACTCCATATATCACCTGTGGAGTTTATCGCATAATCCCAACCTTTTAATTTATTAAAAAACATCGGCAGCGTGAGCATTACACCATTTTCATCACACAGATTCATATCAAACTTAGTGTGATTCAAAATATTTGAGTAGCTTTTGACATAATCGAAAAATAGATTGATGAGGTTTTGCTTCTTATTTAGAAGTGCCTCAAACTTTTCTTTCGGAAGCTGCGGGATTTGGAATTCACGTTCCCAAACAATACCCATGTCTCTCGAACGCTGCCACATAGCCAGAACTTCTTCAGGAAGATATTGTGATGGTTCCGGTAAAATACCTGTCTGAATAAACTGGTGCTTCGCTTCCACAATCTGATTCCAGATATGCGGAGCAGTGCTGAATGAAATTATTGGTGTTTGCAATTTAGCGATCATTATGTATCACCTCAAATAAAAAATACAACAATGAAATCTGTTATTCAGAATAAGCTGCCCACCCTTTTCATTCAATCAATATCTTTTTGTCATTTTTGTCATTTTTGTCATTTCTGAGAAAAAACACCAAAACACTAATTTTTATAAATAACTGATAAATTGGATATAACAAAAAAAGATACTTTGGCACATGCACTGCTCTTTCAGCAGTACAAAACGCTATAAGGAGAAGCATGTATGCCAAAAGAAAGATTTATTGAATTGATTGCGAAAGCTGCCCTCTTCGGGTTGCTGGTTTTGTTCACCTTTTCTGCTCCGTTAAAGTGTCCGGCTGCAGATAATATTGCAGGCATGTTCAAAGAAGGCAGTGCAAGGGGAGAGCTGATGCTTTACTCTTTTTCTCAAACCTTTGAACAGGAGGGTAACACAGAAAGGTTTTCTGATAAGAACGATAATATCGCCGGTACATTATTTTATTATCAGACAGCCGAATTAAAAGGAATTAGTTTCGGTTTCGGTTACGGTTCTGCTGATAACTTTTACAGTGATGATGACAAGTATGAGGACCGCGCACTCAGACCAGGACACAAAGGGTTAAACAGGTTTGTAGATGCATATATACAGGGAAACTGGTTTGATACTGCAATAAAATACGGTATCCAGCAGTTGTACACCCCCCTTGCAAACCCTGACCCCGGCAGAGTTCTTCCGAAGACATTCAAAGGGCTTACAGTAGTAAACAGAAGCATAAAAGATCTTGAGCTTCATGCATACTACATTACCGAATTTGCGGACTGGGCTGATGATGATTTTAAATCCATATCCCAATACATTAATCCGTCTGCGGATAAGGAAGCGCTCCTTGTGGGCGGGCTCAAATATAATCTGCGCAGCGATGTAGTAAATCTTTTCACTGAAGCCTTCGCCTATAATCTGGATAATTTCTTTAATGCCGGTTACATCAGCGTTAATTTTGAAAAACAGTTTAATGATGTTGTCGCTTCTTTCAAACCTTCTTATGTGAAACAGAAATCAACCGGTGATGAATTCATGGGCTCCATAGACACCTATGAAGCGGGCTTTGAAACAGGAGTAACCTATAAGGGTTTTAATGTAACCGGTTACTATGCCCAGACAGGAGATGATTCTTATGAAACTCCCTGGGGATTCGGCAGAATAATAAAAACAGAGGAGTTTATCTCCGGTCTTATTCCAAATCAAAAAGTTTACGCCATTTCATCATCTTATGATTTCAGCAGGATTGGTTTAAACGGTCTTTACGGAAAAATTCACTACACAACATTTGATAACGATGGAAATGCAAGCAACGGTGATCAGTTTGAGTATCAGGCAATTTACGACTTCGGAAAAGAATTCAAATCATTAGAAGGACTAAGCCTGAATATCATGTACACAGACATGCGCAATGACGATTCCAGCGATGTCTCCAGACTTCACATACGTCTCAAATACGCCTTTTCAATTTTGTAAACAGGAGAAGAAAAATGGCGGATGAAACTATTTTTAAAAACCTGACAGAGAGGATCGAAGCAGAGCAAGACCTTCATTCAATCATGTACGGGATGCTCAAATTCTGTACTTCAGGGCGCACAACTTCAGAACTGATCGAGCAGATAGGAAAACTCAGCAATGGAGTTTGTGTGCTTCAGGAGCCGGGAACAATCATATCCTGGCTGAAGAATGCAGGCGGCTTGAAATCCGAGCCATCAGAAACAGGTGAAGATATCTGGTTTAGCACTGAGGAAGGAATTCAGGTTGCAGAGCAGCAGGATTCCACTGCCCTTTTGTCTGCGCTGTTCACTAATGATGCAGAGTTTAAAGATCTGTACATCCGCATTCTTGAAATGTGCATAACACCTTCTGCTAAGGACACAATTGAAAGTGTGATCGAACCGGTGACAGGCGATGAACACACAGAAATATTCCCTGCATACTTCATCGGGGCGCTTGAAGATGCAGGCGGACTAGAGTGGAACGGAAAATGGAAAACAACAGACAAAGGTGCTGAATTTCTCAAGTCGCAGATTTAACCAAACAGAGGCTTTGAGAATAAAATCAAGGAGAAAAAAATGAAGCAACTTAAAATGAACCGAAGGGATTTCATTAAAGCTACAGCAGTAACAGGCACGGCTCTGTCCTTCAGCGGATTCGGAAGCGGAATGCTTGTCGAAAAAGCCAATGCACAGGAACAAAGCGGTGTGCAGATCATCACTACATGCTGCCGTAACTGCACGGCTGAGTGCGGTGTTCTGGCGCATGTTAAAGACGGAAGAGTTATAAAGCTTGAGGGTAATCCTGAATTCACACGAAGCGAAGGTGCGCTCTGCGTAAAAGGTCTTTCAGGAATTCAGGCACTGTACAACCCAAACAGAAACAAATACCCCATGCAGCGTGTCGGAGCAAGAGGCGAAAACAAATGGAAAAGGGTTTCATGGGAAGAAGCTATCGACAAAATAGCCCGCAAACTTATGGAATTCCGGGAAAAATACGGTGCTGAATCAGTGTTTGCCTCAACAGGCGGCGGCGGTAACCCTAACTTCATGAGCCCCGGCAGGTTCTGCAACTCATTTGATACCCCAAACTGGTTTGAACCCGGAGCCGCTCAGTGTTATCTCCCCAGAACCCTTATGTTCATGTTCTGTTACGGAGGAGGAACTTTCTATAACAGTGATACGAGTCTTGGCGACAACAACATACATGAGGCATACGATTACAATAACCTTAAAACAAAAGCCGCTGTTCTCTGGGGTACTGCTCCTTCTTACAGCGGACCTTCACAAGCAGGAAGGGTTCTTGTGGAAAACAGGGCGAGAGGGGTTAAAACTGTTGTAATTGACCCGCGCTTCACACCTGATGCTTCCAAAGCGGATGTATGGCTTCCCATTCGTCCGGGGACAGACGTTGCCCTCGGACTGGCGTGGATACGCTACATTCTCGAAAATAATCTTTATGACTACGACTTCTGCCTTAAATGGACAAATATGCCTTATCTGGTTAATACAAAAACAAAAATGTATCTCAGAGAAAGTGATATCAAGAAAGGCGGAAGAAATGATGTATTTGTTGTCTGGGACAAAAAGACAAAATCTGCCCAGCCTCTTGAATATCCGTGGAATGATTCGTTTGACGTTGCCATAGCAGGAACATACAGCGTTAACGGTTCTGAATGTAAAACCGGATTTCAGATGCTCAAAGAAAGAGCAGAACCATGGACAATAAAAAAAGCTGCTGAAACCTGCTGGCTCAGGGAAGCGGACATTGTAAAAGCGATAAAAATATATTCAGAAAAACCTTCATGGCTGTCTCTCGGCGTTGCAACAGATCAGAACCCCAACTCCACACAGATGGCTCATTGTGCCGCCATACTGAATATTATAATGGGGAACATCGAAAAACCTGGCGCAGCTCTCCAGCGCTTTAAAAACGCATGCAGAAGCCCTGTGGGCACAGACCCTCTTATGAATTTCCTTTCTTTTGACCAGCTTAAAAAACGTCTGGGCGGAACAGAGTTTAAGGGAATGATGCAGTGGTGGACAGGTAACGTTGCCAAACACCTTAATGCTCTTAAAACCGGCAAACCATACAAACTTAAAGCATGGCTTGAAAGATCCGGAAACAAAATGGGTACTCTCGCAAACACTTATGAATGGTCTAAAGTGGTTCATAATCTTGAACTTATAGTCCATATGTATATGTACCCCACAGGCTTTTCGCCTTATGCGGATTTCCTGCTCCCGACAAATGAATGGCTTGAAACAGACCTTCCTGTGGACTGCTTCAATAAGTTTTTCCCTCGTCAGGCGACAACGCACCTTTATGAGACTGTCAACGAATACGAAATATGGGCATGGATCGTAAAACGCTGCGCAGAACTCGGACATGAACAGTGCAAACGCACTCTTGATCCGAAAGAGACAGCGCCCCAGCACCCCACCTTTGTTGACTATCAGGATCAGCTTGACTGGTGGTGCAAGTCATATGACATGAAATGGGAAGACCTTAAAAAAGGATCTGTTGAGAAATTTCCGCTTTCAGAAATGAAGGAATACTACGTTTACAAACAGATCGACCCGAAAACCGGGAAGCCGAAAGGCTTTAACACTCTTTCCAAAAAGTGTGAAATATACCTTGAAACCCTTATCACCCTCGGCAGAACAGGGGCGCCTTTTGTTAAGACTCCTCTGCCTCCGGCTCCGCACGATTACAATCCCCTGCCCTTCTTCATCGAACCGGAAGAAAGTCCTAACAGACCTGTGGGCAAGGAGTTTCCTCTTGTTATGACAAATGGAAGGCTTCCTTTCTGGCATCATATTACGCTCAGAAATATCCCTTATCTCAGAGAGATACAGCCTGTGGCCGACATATGGGTCAACCCTGTTGACGCCAGAAAATACGGAATCGAACAGAGCGATTGGGTATGGGTTGAGTCAAAAAGAGGACGAATCAATGCACGGGCTCTTGTCACAGAGGGCATAGCAACCGGTACCGTTTACATGGAAAGGTTCTGGAACCCGGAAAATATAAACGAAAAAACTCACGGCTGGCAGGAGATGAACGTTAACGTTCTCAGCAGGAGTGACGCTCCGTACAACGAAGTGGTAGGGACATACACTCTCAGAGGCTACCAGGTAAAAATATACAAAGCCGAAGGGGCTCCCAAAGGGGTATGGACCAAACCCGAAGACTTTGAACCGTGGATGCCGGAAATATCTAAACCTACTAAAAGAGTCAGCGGAGTTGTAAAATGAAAAAGAAAACAATGTTAATAGACCTTGATCGTTGTATAGGCTGCTTTTCATGTGAAATTGCATGCAAAAACGAAAACAACATAGATCTCGGTGTTCAATGGAACAAGGTCTTCACCATGGGACCCACCGGAGTATTCCCTGACCTTGAAATGTATTTCCTGCCTGCGCTTTGCCAGTCATGCGAAAATGCGCCATGCGTTGAAGTGTGCCCCACAGGAGCTTCGTATATTAACGAAGAGGGAGTTATCCTTGTGGACCACAACAAATGTATCGCCTGCATGGCGTGCATATCCGCATGCCCCTACAAGGCAAGATCCTTCAACGGAAAGAATCAGGTTATCGAAAAATGTACACTCTGCGATCACCTTAAAGCTCCGGACAAACCTGCCTGCGTTAAAGCATGCTGTGCGAAGGCACGGTTTGTGGGTGATGCGGAAGATCCCCAAAGCGACATTAATAAAAAAATCAGGGAAGTCGGTACAAAAAATATTCACACCCTTCCGGATGCAGGGAATAAGCCCACTGTAAAATATATTCTCAGCGATAAAACTGCTAAATGGCATGACAGAAAGTCATGGGTGTTTTTCCCGGAGAAGGACTGATAGCCTGAATACCAAAGTCATACAATAACAAACCGGAGAGCGGAGAATATTCCGCTCTCCACTATTTAATGAGGTTTTATCCATGAGCGAGTTAACAGTTTACTCAAGTATAACGGAAGAAAGGGAAAACATGTATATGCTGCTGGCAACTCTCTATAAAACAGAAGTCACGCCGGAGCTTTACGATATGATAAAAAATGTGCGTTTTTCCGAAGAAAAAGAACTCCGGACCGGATATGAAAAGATGCATGATTTTGTTAGCGTTAAACGGCACGATCCTATCACAGATTTAGCAGTGGATTACGCAAGGATATTTCTCGGTGCCGGAGTGGTTGAGACCGAACAAAGCGCATTTCCTTATGAATCTGTATACACAAGCGATAAGCGTTTGATAATGCAGGAAGCCAGAGATGAAGTGCTTTACATTTACCGTAAGCACGGACTTGGAGTTGACGACAAATACAATATACCTGAAGACCATTTAGCTCTTGAGCTTGAGTTTATGGCTTATTTATGCAGCAGTTTAAAACAAAAAATCGACAAGGATAGCCCCGAAGAGGTTGTTTCTAATCTTGATGAACAAAAATCATTTATAAATAAGCACCTTGCCAACTGGGTTCCTTCGTTTTGCAATGACGTTAAAAAAGTTGCAGGCACAGAGTTTTACATCGGGCTTGCAGAATTAACCACTGCTTTTCTCACAATGGATTTGAACATAATTGACGGATTGCTTGTACAGCTTAATCAAAAAGCAAGGATATAATATCATGAATACAAAATGGAATATGGTATTTTTCATGTTTTTGGGGCTCACCGGAGCAGCTTTGCTGCTGTATGCTTCACTTGCTGCCTGTTTTAACAAACGGGACAAGCATAAATATTTTGCACTTTCTGCGGGAATCAGCAGCGCATCTGCATCACTGATCATTTTGCTTGGTTTAAACGAATTCTCCAGAATGCTGAATATTCTGATGAGACCCTATTCCGGCTTAAGCACTGCTTTGCTTATGCAGCTTGCTACTGCATTTTTCTCGTTTCTGCTCTTTTTCAAAGGCAAAACAAGCTCCGCAGTGAGAAATATTTCAGTAATAGTCAGTCTTGCTGCGGTTTTTTGTTTAGCAAGGAATTACATGATAATAACCAGACCGGCCTTGAATACTTATCTGTTTTCAGCCTTTCTCATTGTTTCCGCCATCTTTGCTGCATGGAATCTAATAAGTATCAACAAAGACCTGACACTTGACGAAGCGCTGACATCCAATGCCGGAGCTGTCATTATCTCTGTCTATGGACTAATCCTGCTGATTTTCAGCTTAAGAGTTGGCTGGCTTGAACCTGAAGACAGAATATTTTCCTTTGCAAAATTAATCTACGGCAGTTATGCGCCTATCTTCTGGATGACAGTGGTGCTGTCATTTGCAGTACCTTTAGCTATAACTGTCTTTTCGTCAGTGAGAAAAAAAGCTGTGGCATCAGTCATATGCTGTGCATCATTTGCCGCAGGAATCTTTCTGCTCAGTGTGCTTATTAACCAGATGCCCGTTTTAAACGACAGTATCAACAACAGATTCATATTCTGAATACGGGAATACTGCCATGAAGCTTACCAGAAGAACATTTCTGTCAGCAGCGGCGGCTGTTTGTGTGTCTCCTGACAGCCTTTTTGCGGATAACAAGGAGGACACTCTGCTGAGACCTCCGGGAGCATTGTCTGAAAACAGTTTTTTAGCCAGATGCAACCGCTGTCAGAAATGCGTCCAGATATGCCCGACCAATATTATAATCCCGGCATCTTTTGAACACGGGCTCCTTAAGGCAAATACTCCGGTAATTTCTTTTAAAAGAAGTTACTGCAACTCATGCCTCAAATGCTCGGAAATATGCCCCACAGGAGCCCTTCAGCCGGTAACAAAAGAAACTCTTGATATAGGTCTGGCGGTAATAATTGAAAAAGACTGTGTTGCGTGGGACTGGACAGGATGCACAGTGTGCGTTGATAACTGCCCGACAAAAGCAATCTGTCTGGATGAATACAAGCGACCGGTCATTATACCCGAAAAATGCAACGGATGCGGGATATGCGAGCTTAAATGCCCCTCCATATCGCTGAGGTCATCCATTCTGGGAAAAGGAATAATTGTAAGAAAAAGACCTTCAGATGCACCGCCCAGAAAAGCTGAGACTGTGATAAGCACAAAGGAAGAAAACATTGAAAAAAATACATCTGACTAAAATACGGTACTTTGTTCTTACTGGCGCAGTTATTGCCGTTGCGGCTGCAGATTTTACAAATACAGGCATCGGCACATTCTGCAATATGTGTCCTGTTGGTTTTATGCAGGTTACGGCGGCTTCCCGTTCCATTCCACAGGGGATGCTCACCGGTGTGGCGGTATTCACTGCGGTTGCTTATTTAGGCGGCAGGTTCTTTTGCTCGTGGTTTTGTCCCACTTCGTTTATCTCACGAATAACAGGCATTCAAAACACTGCGGCAGCCAAAACTGCCGGTTATTTTGTAAAATACATACCTCATGCTATTCTTGCGGTATCGGTAATAGCCTCTTTTCTCTTAAAATTCCCGGTATTCTGCCTGATATGCCCTATAGGTATTTTCTTCGGGTTTATTTTTGCTGTATTAAAAATATTTCATGTTTTTGAGCCAAGTGCCAATTTAATTATTTTTCCCATCATTCTGACTGTTGAGCTTATTTTTTTCAGAAAATGGTGTTCCTGTATCTGTCCGGTGTCTCTCATTATGAGACTGATTGCCAAAATTCCCGGATATAAAATAAGACCGTCAGTAAATCAAAGTACATGTCTTCTGACGCAAGGGCTCCAATGTAACCAATGTGCTAATAACTGCAAAGAAAAAATAGAAGTAACGAAAGCAGACAAAGAGTTTATTGAAAAATGTACAAACTGCATGGATTGTGTTGAACAATGCCCGACTAATTCAATATTGCCGGGCATAAAGAGAAGATAAAACGGAATAAGGAAGTCTCCCCTCGTACATTTCCTCCTATGCAAGGCAGCCGGTTTATCCCGCCGGCTGCCTTCTGCTAAAACGAATCTCCGGAATTTATAATCCTCATTGCCGCACACGCCGCCCCGAAACCGTTATCTATATTAACAACAGTTATTCCGCCTGCGCATGAGGTAAGCATTCCCAAAAGTGCGGACACTCCGCCAAACGCTGCCCCATAGCCCACAGATGTAGGCACGGCAATTACAGGCTGAGAAACAAGTCCGCCGACAACTCCGGCCAATGCTCCCTCCATCCCTGCGATTACGATGATTACCTTCGCTTTTCTGATTTCGCTCAGTTTGTCAAAAAGTCTGTGAATACCCGCCACACCTACATCGGAGATAATTTCCGCCCTGCACCCGAACATCCTGCATGTAACAAGGGCTTCCTCTGCAATCGGCAGATCCGATGTTCCGGCAGTGATTATGCGGACTTCGCCTTTTTTATACTCTATCTCATCCTTCACATAGCTTAAAGTGCGCCCAAGCTTATTGTATTCGACATCTGGCAATATTTTCAGCACATATTCCGCTGTATCGGGAGAAACCCTTGTAGCCAGAACACTGCATTTCTCTTTTAGATTAATGAAGATATCCGCTACCTGTTCCGGCGTCTTCCTTTCGGCATAAATTACTTCAGGGAAACCATTTCTTAATAAGCGGTGTGTATCAAATTTTGTGTGCCCCACATCGGCGAAGGGAAGATCACGAAGCCGGGCAATCCCGTCCTCCACATCGGTTTTCCCTTCCCTTATGCTGTTCAGCAGCTCTTTAAGCCTGTCCATTACTGCCTGCACTTTCCTATAATAGTGTAAACCTCATTAAGAGATATACCGTGCTGTGAAGCAAGCCTTTTGCAGTCTTCAAATTCAGGCTTGGAGCGTACCGGCTTTCCATCCATAAATGCGTTTTTCATGGTGACTGCCCCAAGGGGAGTTTCCAGTTTTTCGTAGCTGATTTCAAGCATATCCTTTCTGATTTCTGTGCTTTTGATACCGAGAGTAGTGGTATGGAGAAACATCAGCTTCCTGAACTTATCAGCATCCTTTTCACTGCACAGAACAGAAACAGTAACCGCCGGACGGTTTTTCTTCATAATAATCGGAGTAAAGTGAACATCCGACGCACCATGCTCCATAAGAATATCCATTGCGGCGCCAAGCATTTCTGGTGTCATATCGTCTATATTGCATTGAAGCAGAACAGCCTTATCCGTCTGCACTCCTCCGGTTGTATCAGCAAGGAAAACACGAAGGACATTAGGCACTTCGTTATCATTGTGCCCTATTCCGTATCCGGTTTTCTTTATTGAGAACCCGGCAGCCGTACAGAATTTGTCAGTAAGAGTCTTTATAATTGCCGCTCCGGTAGGTGTTGTGGTTTCTTTATTGACTTTTCCGAGGGTAACGGGAACATCCTTTAAAATCTCGGATGTGGCAGGAGCCGGCACAGGCATAAGCCCATGGGCGCACTTAACCATTCCTCCGCCCAGTTCAAGGGGTGACGAATACACCTCATCCACCCCAAGTGCATGAAAACATATCGCCGCACCGACTATATCAATTATGGAATCAGTAGCTCCGACCTCATGAAAATGCACCTCATAGAGTCCTTTGCCATGTATTTTTGATTCAGCTTCAGCCACTTTCATAAAGATATCCAGAGCAGTTGTTTTTACTCTGCCGTCCAGTGTGCTGCCGTTTATTATATTTTCTATATCTTTCAGGTTTCTGTGATGGTGGTGTCCGTGGGGGTGGTGTTTAAGAACAACATCGACTCTTACTCCGGAAATACCTTTGCGCATATCTGCACTTATTTTAAGCTCAAATTCATCACCCAGCCCAAGCTTATCAAGTTCCGACCGGAGAAAATCCGAATCCACACCAAGGTCAAGCATGGCGGCAAGGTTCATATCTCCGCTGATACCCGAAAAACAATCATAATATAATATTTTCACTCTATCCCCTTTTGATCTATTTTTTCAAGTTATCCACGAACATTTTTGTTATTCCAGCCGCTCGTTCTTCAAACCCGTCACCTTCAAAACAGGCTGCAACATCCTGCAAGACATCAGGGATCGGTATAAACTGCGGACATTTGTCAATGCACTCACCGCAGGAAATACACTTGGAGGCGTATCCCTTTTCCCCATCAGCCATAATTCCACTCAGACTCAGAATATAGCTGAAGCTTGCCCCCTCTTTACCTGTCAGAAACGAAAGATTATAAGCATTGAAAGCACCGGGAATATTCACTCCCACCGGACAGGGCATACAGTAGCCGCAGCCGGTACAGCCGACTTTCATAAGTTCTTTATACTTTTTACCAACACGGTTTATTATATCAAGTTCTTTTGCTGTGAGAGTACCGGGAAATGAATCACAGGCATATGAAATGTTATTTTCAACGTGGCTCTCCTCATTCATGCCGGAGATAATAACCTTCACTTCCGGATGGTTCCATATCCAGCGGAGCGACCAGTCAACATTACTGCGCTTTGTATCCGCCTCATCCCATAAATCCTGAATTGCAGAAGGCGGAGTATTTGCAAGATAACCGCCCCGAAGCGGCTCCATAACTATGACACCCAGACCTTTAGAGGCAGCGTATTTCAGCCCTGTTGTTCCTGCCTGAAACTCCTGATCCAGAAAGTTATACTGGATCATGCAAAAATCCCAGTCATAATCATCAACAATAGGTGCAAAATCAGCACTCTGACCATGAAACGAAAAACCGGCATTAACAATTCGGCCGTCTTTTTTAGCCTGCTCCAGAAACTCCTTAACTCCGTGTTTCTTCACAGTCTCCCAGAGTGTTCCGTTGAGGGTATGTATAAGATAGTAGTCTATTTTATCAGTGCCGAGTTTTTCAAGCTGGGCATTAAGATATTTATCCATATCTTCCCTGCTTTCAATAAGCCATGAAGGAAGCTTTGTGGCTATTTTCACCTTTTCACGGTAACCGCTGCGAAGAGCCATGCCGAGAACGACTTCGCTTTCTCCGCCATGATAGGGCCATGCAGTATCAACATAGTTCACACCATTATCTATTGCATAGCGGATCTGGGCTATTGCCCTTTCTCTATCTATTCCGCCGTTTTTCATAGGCAGACGCATGCACCCGAATCCAAGTGCGGAAAGTTCGTCTCCTGTTTTCGGCATTTTTCTGTATTGCATAAAGCACCCTCTTTTTTAGTATGGCTAATTTTAATATATATAAAAATGATTGCAATATACGTTTCTGTCTGACTATTGCCTGATTCTCTTACTGTTAATGACAGTAATAATATTTTTTTGTCGCTCGCAAAAGAGACACAATACACTTTTGCTCCAATCAAATGTTTGAACAACATTCCTTTTATATTTTACTTTTTTTATGTATAATTCCTTATATTGTTTTAATAGAAAAGAAATATAGTCTGAAACTACTATAAAAATGTATCTTTTTTACGCGTTGAGGGCACAGAATGATCAGAAATCTGCTCATTAAGGTTGCAGATCTTAAACAGGGAATGATTGTAACAAAAACCGATAAAGAGGGGATCTACTTCCCTTATTACGGCACTCCCATTGAAAATGATGAGCCCATCAAACTCCTTCTGGAATCAGGGGTTGAGCGTGTTTTTATCCGTGTTGAAGTAAATGACATGCCCGCAGAGAAAAAGCAGGAGCAGGAGAATGTGATTATCACTGAACTCCAGAAACAGACAGCTCCTGATGCGGACTTCAGCATTATCAAAGAATTTGCCCCTACCATAGACGAAGTAATAAAAGCAGAGGCGATACACAAAAAGAGCAAAGAAGTTACTAAAAGAGTTCTTACCGATATACGAATGGGGAAATCCCTTGATACAGAATCGACCAAAAGTGTCGTGAATGAGCTTGTGATGACATGCCTTAACAGCCCCTCAGTTTTTCCTAACATGACAAGACTTAAAGACTTTGATGACTATACATTCACCCATTCGCTGAACGTGAGCATAATCAGCATCGCCATAGGACGCAGGCTGGGAAAATCGCAGTCCGAGCTTAATCTGATAGGCATGGCGGGAATTATGCACGACCTTGGGAAAATGAAAATTCCCGAAAAGATCCTCAACAAGCCGGATAAGCTGACAGATGAGGAGTTCAGAATAATGAAACAACACCCGGTCAGGGGCTATGATCTGCTGAAATATTACACGAAACTTCCGGAAGATGTTCTTCTTTCTGTTCTTCAGCACCACGAAAAAGCAGACGGTTCAGGGTATCCCGGAGGAATTAACGAGAAGCAGATCAACCCCATGGCAAAAATTATTGCAATCGCCGATGTCTATGACGCTGTTACCAGCGACAGGGTTTATCATCAGGGTAAATCACCTGCGGAAGCCCTTAAGCTTATTTTTGATGGTTCCGGCAGGCATTTCAACGAAACACTTGTAAAATTTTTCATTAATATCATGGGGATTTACCCTGTTGGCACGCTGACTATGCTTGACACGCACGAAATGGCGGTTGTTTTTGACAGCAGGCAGGAAGACATTCTCAAACCTGTGGTTATTGTGATAAGCAACGAAAAAGGAACAAGAATCACTCCTTATCTGCTTGATCTGAAAAACCAGAATACTAATGCAACCAACAAAAAAATAATATCATCAATAAAAAGCGACAGCTATGGGGTGGACACTAACGGAATAATAGAAAGCTTTGTCAAAGAACACAAACTTACCCACCCGATGAATAAATAAATGCGGGTACAAAGCATTACCCGCAGCACCCGCCTTCTCTTTTTTCAAAGCAGAGTTTTCTATCCCTGAATTTTTCATGCAGGAGTCTTTTAGTAACGTAAACAGGAACATTTGCCAGAAGGGCGAAACGCACAGCATCTGAAGGTCTGGCATCAACAGATTTTTCTTCGCCGTTCACAATAATATATACTCTGGACGAGAATACTCCGTCCTCATAACCGTCTATAACAACTCTTTCAGGGAATGCGTTGTCAAGGGATGCTATTACGCTTGCAGTAATGCCCAGCATGTTCAGGCTGTCCGCCTTATGTCCGCAAAGGCAGTCATGGATAGTTCCTGCGCTTTCCTCACCTACCGGTATAGGAAGAACCTCAAGCCCTGAAACAGACTCAAGCAGAATCATACATCTGCCTGTGAGCGGTTCTCTCATGACGCATTTTAAGCTGACCTCTATCATTTATTAATCCTCCGATGCCTCGCCGAAAAAACTGTTAGGTTTCGCTTTGTTTATTATAACATCAGTGATGTCACCGACAGATAAAACTTTTTTACTGGTAAAATTTACTACTCTGTTTTGTCTGTTTCTTCCTGTATATACGCCGCCGTCACGCTTGCTGAAGCCTTCGGTCATAACCTGAACTTTTGTGCCTTCGTAACCTGCTGATATTTCAGCACTGATTTTCTTCTGCAAATCAAGAAGACGTGCCAGACGCATTTTTTTATCAGCGGCTTTTACATCATCCTCAAACTCTTCCGCCGTTGTACCGGGGCGAACAGAATAAGCAAAAGCAAAGAGGGATTCATAGCGTATCTCCTCCATTGCCTGAAGAGTCATTTCAAAATCTTCCGCTGATTCTCCGGGAAATCCTACAATAAAATCAGAAGACAATGCCAATGAAGGTATAAGCTCTTTTGCTTTCAGCACTTTGTCTCTGTATTTTTCGTAAGTATATTTTCTGTTCATGCGTTTCAAAACTGCGCTGCTGCCTGCCTGCAAAGGAAGATGCAGGCTTTCGCACACCTTATCCAAGTCACGCATTGCGTATATAAGCTCGTCTGAAAAATCTTTGGGATGCGAGGTAACAAACCTTATTCTCTCAATCCCGCTTATATTGTTTACCTTATATAAAAGTTCCGTAAAATTGATGTTTTCGTCAAGGTTTTTTCCATATGAGTTCACATTTTGCCCAAGAAGAGTAATTTCCTTTACCCCTTTATCAGCAAGGAAGCTTATCTCATCCAGAATTTCAAATGCGTGCCTGCTCTTTTCACGCCCACGGACGTAAGGAACTATGCAGTATGAGCAGAAGTTATCGCATCCCTTCATGATTGTTACAAACGCACTGCAGCCTGTCTGGCGTCCGAAAACAGGCACTTTAAGCTCGCCGTCGGTAAATTCTGTGAAGCAGACCTTTTCACCCTTTTCCACAAGCTCCACAGCTTCGCCTATGCGTGCTATGGCATCTGTTCCCAGTACAAAATCAGTCTGCGGGTAGCGCTTTAACAATGCTTCTCCGTCCTGCTGGGCAACACATCCGCATACGCCTATCTTGAGTTCGGGGTTTTTGTTCCTTATTTTTTTCAGCCTGCCCAGTTCGCTAGAAACTTTGTGATGAGGTTTTTCCCTCACACTGCATGTATTTAAAAGCGCATAGTCTGCTTCTTCTGGTGTATCCGCCTGAGTGAAGCCCATGGCGGAGAAAAAAGATGCCAGCCTTTCGGAATCGTATTCATTCATCTGGCATCCGTATGTGCTGATGTAAAAACTTCTGCTCAAAACTAATATGCTCCTTCTTTTTTAATCACTGCTTTAACTGTCTTTAAAATTATCATTATATCAAGCCATATGCTCCAGTTCATAACATACCAGCTGTCAAGCCCCACACGGAAAGGATAGTCCGTGTCGCTCCTCCCGCTGACCTGCCATAAGCCCGTTATACCCGGACGCACCATGCAGTAGTATTCGCCGTCTTTACCGTAATATTCATCAAGCTCTGTTTTTATTATGGGTCTGGGACCCACAACGCTCATATCACCTTTAAGAACATTGATAAACTGAGGCATTTCATCTATCGATGTTTTTCTTATAAACCTGCCGACTTTAGTAACCCTCGGGTCATCCTTAAGCTTGAATGATGTATCCCATTCAGCTTTTTTTACAGGATCAGAAGCAAGAATCTCTTTGAGTCGTTCATCGGCATCCTTATACATTGAGCGCATCTTGAGAACGCCTATGGTTTTTCCGCCTCTGCCTATGCGCCTGTGGCTGTAAAAAGGAGAGCCCTTGGACTCTATTCGTATGGCGATTGCCGCTGTAATTATTATCAGCCCCGCAAACGGGAGAACAAGCAGGGTAAAGATTATATCAAACAGCCTCTTGGCGATTTTATTAGCCGTGGAGGCAAGATTGTTTTTTGATTTCAGTACAAATAGCCTGTTGTTAAAGAGGTAGTGGAATTCGCTGTTCATCATTGCCGCACGGTCAGGCTCAGGAACGGTGATTATTTTGCCCACCCTGCGTCTTACACTGGTTGTCAGAGCTGTTATTTCATCATGCCCCGTTTCTCCTTCCACAAATACAACAGCCGCCGCATCATCAAGGAGCGTTTCTATGTCATCACGGAGAACAGGGTATGAAACGCCTTTGACACTTATTCTCTCCGCAGTGCAGTCTGCAACAGGGTAAAACCCTTTAAGCTCATATCCATAACTTTTTTCAGCAAGCAGAGCCGCAGCAGCATCTTCAGCCGCAGCACCTGTACCGGCTATGATAATTTTTTCTGTGCCTATGCCCAATGAGAAAAGAAACCTCTTGCCGAATCTGCGTATCACAGGGAAGAGAATAATTCCGTAAACCCACATGAAAACAAGGGTGAGGCGTGAAACAGAATCGGTCATTCTGCCCACGGAGACTATGGCAAATACCAGAATCAGGCTGAACGTAACAGCGCTTATCAGCCCCCTGCTTTCATCAAATGTTGTAAGACGTCTGGTATAAAGACCTTTGTATGCTGTGACGGCAATAAGAATCACAGGAACCCACCAGAGACCGGCGAAATACGTGAAGGAAAAATTGAATCTTGTGACTTCAGGGAACAATACATCCACCAAGGTTCTGCTTATGACAGCAAACTCAAGGACAATATAATAGGTAAGCAGATCTATAAGAATAAGAGCAGGAGTAAAAAGCCACCTCATAATTTCAGAAACCTTCCTGCGGCATCAAGAACCGCTTCTACGGATATCTCATCCATTGGTTTTCCTTCCTTTTCCTCAAAGCCAAGACTGATATAAGGCTCGGAACATGCCAATGATACAGAGTTTTCACAGAAAGCACCCCATCTTTCCGGACGCACAGCACCGCAAATATCAACAACGGAACATCCGAGAGCGCACGCAAGGTGCATTACTCCTGTATTTACACTTATTACAAGAGAAGATGCTTTAAGCAGAGCCCCAGTTTCTCCAAGGCTGCAGCCCGCAGTATTGACAGCACCCGTAAGGGCACAGAATTCAGCTGCCCTTTCATAATCTGCCTTTGAGCCGGTTACGACTATCCCGCATCCTTCTCCGGTGAGCTTTTCAGCCAGCCTGAGCCATCTTTCCTGCGCCCACTCTTTTAGATACCACCGTCTGCCGCCGGAAAACATATGAAAGACAACGTATTTTACATCCTTATCCACGTCTGGTAAATCTATGTACGGTAATGCCCCTGTTGTGATTCCCGCCGCATGGGCAAGACTCCGGTAGTTTTCAAGCTCATGAATACTTTGAGAATGTTTCACCGCTTTATCATAACAGTAATGCCTGTACTGTCCGTCTGTATTGAAGCCAGCTGTGAAACCTGACTTAAAGCAGGATGCCAGAAAAGCGTCAAAACGGGGCCACGAACCGAAATCCAGCACCGCATCAAAATACCCCAGTGCTTTAACAGCGTTTACCGCACTTGACGGATTTTTATGATTTATTACTATAACTTTATCAGCAGGCATAAACATTCGCACCACAGCGGCGTTATCCTGCCCGCAGACAAACACAAGCTCCGCATCAGGATAAGTTGTTCTGAAGTCCTGCACTATTGCGGAAATAAGCACAGTATCGCCTATGGCTGCGGTCTTGAGAAAAGCCGCACGGCGGATTCCTCCGCCGAATTTTTGTTTTTTATGAAAGATTGATTTCGCAAGCAGCAGAGCCGTTCCGGCGTACCTGTCGGCAATGCGGAGAAGTGAACCCGTGCGGAGCTGTTTCATAGGTTTTACTTTATGTAACCGCCTGTTTTCTCAAGGACAGAAAGATACCTCTCCACACCTTGTTCAAGGGAGAGAAAGTCTTTATTATATCCGGCTTTTCTCAAAGAGGTGAGATCCGCCTGAGTGTATTTCTGGTATTTTCCTTTCAGCTGTTCAGGGAACGGAATTATCTCTGATTCAAATTCTGAGCCGTATCTTTTTCTGAAAACTTCGGCTATGTCCGCAAAGCTTCTGGCGTTTCCTGTTCCACAGTTAAAAACTCCTGATACATCAGGAGATTCATACAGGAACATATTAACAGCCACAACATCATCAACATGTATAAAATCTCTGCGGAAGTCTTCACTTCCTTCAAAAAGTTTAACGCTGCTGCCGTCTTTATGCTGATTAAAGAAGTGGAAAGCCACGGAAGCCATTTTGCCTTTGTGGTTTTCCTGCGGACCGTAAACATTGAAATAGCGCAGTCCTGCTATCTGTATTCCGGGGTTTTTCACTCTGCGCACATAGTTATCAAAAGCGAATTTGGAAAAAGCATAAACATTCAGCGGATATTCGCATTCGGGTGATTCAGAGAAGCCTTCTTCTCCGTTTCCGTAAACAGAAGCGGAAGAGGCATATATGAACTTTGCACCTTTTTCCATGCTGTAGTGCAGCAGTTCCTTGCTGAACTCATAGTTGTTCTGCATCATGTATCTGCCGTCTGTCTCCATAGTGTTGGAGCATGCGCCTTCGTGAAAAAAAGCTTTTATAAAAAACTTATCCGCCTTCATAACAGATATAAAGTCACGTTTATCTATAAAATCATTGAACTTAAGTCTGTTCATATTCAGGTGTTTAGCAGAATTATCAAGGTTATCGACAATGAGAATATTGTCTTCTCCCATATCATTCAGGGCTTTAACTATGTTGCTTCCTATAAATCCTGCTCCGCCTGTTACTGCTATCATAATGAATACCTTCCTTAATTTGATAATGTAAAAAAATACATCCTGTTTTTTTACATACACGCTCGCGGGCTGGTAAACAGCCCTTCGCTACGCACGGCGAAGTCCCTTCCATGGGGCTTATTTGATAATGCAAAAAAATACATCCTGTTTTTTTTACATACACGCTCACAGCATGGTAAACGTCACCGCTGTCAGCTCTTGCTTTTCTCTAGGATAGACGTTGTGGAGTATCCGTCAACAAAGCTTATTAAAACAGTTTTTCCGGCATATTCACGCCCGATAACATCTTCTATTTTATAGTCTGCGCCCTTAACCAGTATGTCAGGACGTATCTTTTCGATCAGTTCCAGCGGAGTGTCCTCACCGAATTTGACAACATAATCCACAGATTCAAGGGAGCAGAGAACCTCTGCCCTGTCATCTTCGGAGTTTACAGGTCTGAACTCGCCCTTAAGCCTGCGTACGGAATCATCCGTGTTCAGACCGAGGATAAGCACATCACCAAGCTTTTTAGCCTCACGAAGATAAGTAACATGCCCTTTATGCAGTATATCAAAGCATCCGTTTGTAAACACTATTGTTTTGCCTGCTCTTTTAAGGTTTTCCACAATACGGAGCATGGAATCCAGACTTGTCACTGCGTGGCTTCTGCCCTCTTCGTTAAGCTCATTTATGTAAACAGGCGCAGTGCCTATTTTACTCACAACTATACCCGCCGCCTTGTTTGCCGTACCTGCGGCGGCTTCCAGTTCATAACCGTTCGCCAGAGCAGCGGCAAGGGTTGCCACAACAGTATCCCCAGCACCGGAAACATCGAAAACCTCTTTCGCTTCCGTGGGAATATGCGTTGCGCTTTCCTTCGTTACTATGCTCATACCCTTGTGGGAGCGGGTAACAAGAAGGCACTTTATGCCGTATTTACCAAGAATTTCTCTTGCGGCGGCGCAGACCTCATCATCAACGTTCTCAACATTTCTGCCTGCCGCTTCTGCAAGTTCATTAACATTAGGGGTTACAATGTCCGCCCCGCTGTATCTGCTCCAGTCGCTCCCTTTGGGGTCAACAATCACTTTTCTGCCGTATTCTGCTGCTTTTTCTATGACAAATCTGCACATTTCATCAGTGCAGACACCTTTGCCGTAATCAGAAAGAACAACAGTTCCGCACTCTGACGCTGCCTTATCTATGAAGTGCTTATGCTCATCAGTAAGGCTGACAGGTACAATTTCTTCAAAATCCAGTCTGACTATCTGCTGTTTTTCACCTATTACACGGAGCTTGGTGACAGTAGGGAGATCACGCTCAATGAACCCGCAGTCGGCACCAAGCTCATCAAGGAGCTTTTTCAGAGTAACTGCGTTGTCATCCTGACCGCATGAGGAAAACATTATTCCCTTTGCGCCAAGGTGGGTTATGTTGCTTAAAACGTTCCCCGCACCGCCCAAAGTGAGCTTGGAATCCTTAACCCTGACCACAGGAACGGGAGCCTCCGGAGAAATTCTGCGGACCGAGCCGAAATAATATTTATCAAGCATAACATCCCCGACAACGAGAACTCTTACGCCTGTGAAGTCATAGTTTGACATGAAGATAACCT
>OBLN01000204.1_pt1 | contig 22045 bp, 21 predicted proteins | sample 1519301 | NCBI WGS metagenome assembly OBLN01 (sample SAMEA2452533, study PRJEB22499) | sediment metagenome | reverse complement strand
TATCGCCAAAAGCTTTAATCGCATTCTGGCGGGTATTTTCCACCATCGAGTCGATTATCCCGAGCCGGCCTACAAGGAGCGGGAAAAGGACGGCGGAAAGAAGAAAGTCATTGAGGATACAAATCGAGAACCTGCAAAGGAAGCAAAGGATCGAGAAGCGGACTCTCCGAAAGGTGGCGCAGAAGATCTTAAACGCCTTGGGATGTCCTAAGGGCGAAGTGTCGATTCTGGTGGTCGACGATGATCGAATCCAGGAGATCAACCGCGACTACCTGGGCAAGGACCGGTCGACCAACGTGATCTCATTTGCCATGCAGGAGGGGGAGGGGGGCGACATCTCCCCGCTGCTGCTGGGTGATGTGGTGATCTCTGCCGAGACTGCCGCGCGTGATGCCGCTGAGGCTGGTCAAGCCTTCGCCGGTGAACTTTATTTTCTGCTGCTGCATGGCATGCTTCACCTGGCGGGATATGATCATGAGCGTGGCACCGAGGAGCAGGCCCGTTTGATGGAAGCCCGCGAACGCGAGATTTTTTCGGAAATTGAACGTGAATTCCTCTCCTGACCCGGAAAATCCAAAAAATTTCAAGCCACCCAATTGGTATCAAAGCGTCAATTGCGCGATCGAGGGTATCCTCTGGGCGGTCAAGACCCAGCGCCACATGAAGATTCACATGATTGCTGCGCTGGCGCTGCTGGTTCTGGGCCTGGTGCTGCGGGTCAGTGCCCTGGAATTCATCTTCCTTACCCTGGCGGCGATTTTCGTTCTGTTTGCCGAACTGTTCAATACCGCCATCGAGGTCGTCGTCGACATCGTTTCGCCCGATTACCACCCGCTGGCGCGTACCATCAAGGATGTGGCCGCCGGGGCGGTCCTGATGGCCAGCATTGGAGCCGTACTGCTGGGTTACCTGGCCCTGTCGGGTTATTTTATTCCGCATCTGGACAAATCCCTTGCGATATTGCGTCCACCCCCGGGGTTGGTTGCCGTAGTGGCCATCCTGGTGGTCGTTATTCTGGTGGTTCTGCTGAAGTCACTAACCGGACGCGGAACCCCTCTGTGCGGCGGGATGCCCAGCGGGCACAGCGCCGTGGCATTCAGTATCGCGACCTGTGTATCGCTCAGCGGAGTCGGCCCGGTTTACATCCTCCTGTCTTTGCTTCTGGCGATCATGGTCAGTCATAGCCGTCTGTTGATGAATATTCACACCCTGGTCGAAGTGCTGGCCGGTGCAACACTTGGCGTTGTCACCACTTTGCTGATTTTTCTGGTTTTCAGGTGAAAGCCCCTTGTGGAGCTGTAATTTCAACCGGAAAGGGAGATAAGAACGTTGGAAGATGACAGTAGCGGCAATCAGCCCACCGTCAAGCAAAATGGCAAGTCCAATTTCCGCTCACTGCTGGAGCGCCTTTTTCGTGGACGCCGGCGGGCATTGACCGAAGAGGAACTGCAGGAGATCATTGAGGAGTCCGAAGAAGACGGGATTATCAACGAAGGAGAAGGGGAAATGCTTCATTCCATCTTCGAATTCGGTGATACCCTGGTCCGTGAAATCATGGTGCCCCGCACCGACATGGTCTGCTGTGCAAGTTCTGCCGATATCCGCGAGGTGCTCGAGGCCATTATCGAGAGCGGGCATTCGCGCGTCCCTGTTTATGAAGGCTCGCCGGACAACATTGTCGGCATTGTGTATGCCAAGGATCTTCTGCGCTATTGGGGTCGGAATGCAAGCGACATCGCTGTTACGCAGGTCATGCGGACGCCTCTTTTTATCCCCGAAACTAAAAATATCCAGGAGCTTCTTCAGGATTTCAGGACGCAGCGCATTCACCTGGCTATTGCAGTCGATGAATACGGCGGCACCTCCGGATTGATCACCATCGAGGATCTGATCGAAGAGATCGTCGGCGACATTCAGGACGAGTACGATCTTGAGGAGGAATGGCTCCAGGTGCAGCCCGACGGGAGCGTCATGGTTGACAGCCGCCTGAATATCGAGGATTTCGAGGATTATTTTGCCACGCATGTTGAGCGTGAAAAGTTTGACACAGTCGCCGGATATGTCTTTAATCTTCTGGGGCGTGTCCCAAAGGAAGGGGAGCAGGTCCGGGACGGCGACCTGCTGCTGACTGTAAAAGAATGTGACCACCAGAAGATCCGCAAGATCAGAGTCGACCGGGTTCCTTCTGATGCGGATGCCTCGACCTCCTGATGATTCCCCCTGCCCTTACATCACTGAAATTCTGGGCCTGCGTCGTCTCGGGGCTGCTCATGGCGCTGGCCTTTCCCCGGCCGGGTCTGGCGGAACTGGCCTGGATCGGCCTGCTGCCTCTGCTGTTGTGCGGCAGGGAGCGCCCTTTCCGCTCCGGATTTATCACCGGTCTCGTTTTTTTCGCGGTGGTTCTTTACTGGCTCAATATCGTTATGACCACCTATGGTGGGCTGCATCCGCTGCTTTCGGTCGCGGCCTACCTGATGCTGGTCGTATATCTCGCTCTCTACTGGGGCGCGGCGTTATGGACGGCGGTGCGTGTCGGCAGGCGTTTCAATCTGTCGTTGATTTTTTTATTGCCGGTTTCCTGGATTGCTTTCGAGTTTCTGCGCTCTTTTATGCTGAGTGGTTTTCCCTGGGCGACTCTGGGATATACGCAGCACGAACGCCTGCTGTTGCTGCAATCCGCCGATCTGTTCGGGGTTTACGGTCTGAGTTTTCTGCTGGTCATGGCCAACGCGGTCGGGTTTGAAATTCTCAGAAGCCGGAAGGGGGATCGAAAATTCCCCGTACTCGGCACCTCGATTCTGCTTCTGCTGCTGGCTGCTGCGTTGGGCTATGGCGGGATGCGTCTCAACAGCGCGGAGATCGAAGGTTCTCCGCTGACGGTCAACCTGGTTCAGGGCAATATCGACCAGGGGATCAAATGGAACCCTGAATATCAGCAGCACACCATCGACACATACCGCGACCTCAGTTTGCAGGCGAGCGCTGATCGCCCTGCCGATCTGACGGTCTGGCCGGAGAGCGCAACGCCTTTTTATTTTCAGGAGAGAAGCGCTTTGAGCCGGCAGGTCAGTCGGGTGCCGCAGCTCATTGACGGATACCTGCTTTTCGGCAGCCCGGCGTATGAACAGGTCAATCAGGAATATCGCTACCTCAACAGTGCATTTCTGCTCTCGTCTGAAGGTGAGATTCTTGGACGCAGCGACAAAGTTCACCTGGTCCCCTTTGGTGAATACGTTCCGCTCAAGACTTTTTTACCGTTCATCGACAAACTGGTGGTTGGAATCGGCGATTTCTCGCCCGGGACTGTGACAACCCTGTCGATGAACGGGGCCTCTGTAGGCGTTCTGGTTTGTTTTGAAGGGATATTCCCCGAACTGGCCCGCGATATCGTACGCCAGGGAAGCGATCTGCTGGTCAATATCACAAATGATGCCTGGTTCGGACGTTCGTCCGCACCCTATCAGCATCTGGCCATGACCCGGTTCCGCGCAGTTGAAAATCGTATCTGGATCGCACGGGCCGCCAATACAGGCATTTCAGCCTTTATCTCGCCGCGCGGCGAAATTCTGGCCGCGACCCCCATTTTTAAGCCAGCGGTCGCCTCGGCACAGGTTCGGTTGGGGGCGGGATTCAGCCTGTACCGTTCCTGGGGCGATGTCCTGCCCACTGCCTGTGGAGTTTTCATTCTCTGCTGCCTGGTGCGCCTGTGGAGAAAACCGAATGCTGCGAATTCAGTCTATTCCTCCAATCCGAAGATGAGTCTGAAGGGTGGGTCTGACTCCACCGGCGAATGAACATTCGCCGGTGGAGTCAAAGGTGGAGTCAAAGATTTGTTGTCTGGCTTCTTGCAGACGACTTGCCGGTTTTGCGACAAAGCTCATGAACAACCCGGGCTCACCTGGAATTACTGGTGCTTTATGCTGAAACACATTTTTCGGTTTCTTCTGCTGTTTCATTTGCTTCTTGCTCTGGGGTGTGCCGGTGTCGGCAGTGGCCGTTCTTCCTGGCCCCCCGAAGCGACCGGTCCAGCCTGGCCTTCTGATTTTCCTCGTGTTCGTTTTCTGACCTCTTTTCCCGATCGCCCCGATTCAGAGGGGGATAAGGGGAATCGCCTTTCCCGCTTTATATTCGGTGAAGATCAAACCTCTCAATCCTTGATTAACCCGGTGGGGGTGGCTGCCGACGGCAACGGTCGGGTCTGGATTGCTGATCCCGGCGGGCGAATTGTTCACGTCTTTGATTTATCCAGGGGGCGGTCGTCAATGATTGGGAAGGTTGAAGGCGTGGTCTTGGGGGCGCCGGTCGGCCTGGCGTTGGATGTAGACCGTGACCGGCTTTACCTTTCAGACGCCCAGCTCAAGAAAGTTTTTATTCTGCGACCTGACGGTTCCTCTGTTGGCGAAATCACCCCACCGTCTCCCTTTGGGCGGCCTGGTGGTCTGGCCGTTGATCCTGTCGGGAATCTGTATGTCGCCGATGTCACACGGGGGAAGGTTTTTGTTTTCTCCCCACAAGGCGCTTTTATCCGTGCCTTGGGAAGTCATCAAACACCGAACGGTCTTTTTCTGCGGCCCATTGCCGTCGCAGTCAGTGATCAAGGCTATGTTGCGGTTCTCGATGCCATGAATTTCCGGGTTGAACTTTTCGGGCCGGATTGGCTGCCCCACGGTGTGGTGGGAGGACTCGGTGATTCACCCGGACTTTTCGCGCGCCCGCGTGGGATTGCCTTCGACGGTGACGGAAACCTCTATGTCGCCGATGCGGCTTTTGATAATATTCAGATTTTTGACCTGGAAGGGCGGCTGCTGCTTTATTTCGGGAAATCGGGGGATGAAGCGGGTCAATTCTGTCTCCCCGGCGGCCTGTACCATGATGGTGCAAACCGGCTATATGCCGTTGATTCCTGCAATTATCGCGTTCAGATCTTTGAATATCTGCCGGTTGACAACCCTTAAGCCCTGAATTGGATTGTTTTTTGCAAAGTGAAAAAGAAAGTTTTCCTCATAATCTCATAACCCATAACTGAACAATGCATCGGATGAAGGTTCTATTTTTGTCGTATTAATTTTTTCAGGGTTTATATGAAGTGCCTCTGGATCTCAGCTCTGCTGTCTTCTCTTTTGGTCGGTCTTGCCTACGGCGCCGCCGTTGATGAGAAGAGTCTTGGGTACGATGGTGGAGCAAATGCGCACCCGCACAATCTCTCAAGCCTCAATACCGGAGGTGTCGGCAGCATACACGCTCCGGCCGGCGGAGAAACCCAGATCTGCAAGTTCTGCCATACACCCCATGGAGCGGCTTCAAGACCCCTCTGGAATCGCCCGGATCCGGTGGGTCCCAGCGGCGATGGATCTTTTCCACTATACGGGGGGAGTTCACTGGTCATCGATGACGCTGGAGTGGTCGGGGATTCGCAGTACGGCCAGAACCCCTACCCAAACGGCGCCTCGCGCATGTGCATGTCCTGTCACGACGGGGTGACGGCCATCGGCGAGGTGGTCAGCGAGGCCGCTGAGCTGGCTAACCTCAGCATGTCGGGGGAAGGGACGATTGATCTGTCCGTTTCACATCCCATCTCCTTTGTCTATAACAGCACTGTGGCCGGCTTGATCAATGCGCAGAAAAACGACGGCGGAACAGATACCTACCAATTGCCTGGCAGCAACGCATTGCTGGATGGTCAGAGCAGGATGCAGTGCAATACCTGCCATAACCCTCACCTCGATACTCGTGATGACGGTGGTACCTATAACCTCCCCATGTGGCGTAAATACTCCGGCGTAGAAAATGATGATTATGAATGGACCTGCCAGCAATGCCATGTCGGTGGGTCGACAAGCGCTGGTATATTCTGGGGGAGTCCGACTATTAACGACCAGCACGATCTGATTCCATGAAAACGACCCTGCCATGAGCACGAGCCTGATGCTTGGAAACCGATATTTTGTCCTGCTTGCAGCAATTGCAATCTTCTGCAGTCTGGGGGCTTTTTCTCTCGATGCAGCACCTCGCTCCCAGAGTCGCCTTGCCGGCGCCCATGGCGAGCCGGGCCTGCTGCCCAAGTCCTGCCGTGCCTGCCATCGCGGGATGGCCATTGCCGTGCGGGGCGAGGAGCGTGTGTGTCTCAACTGTCATGGGGCGGGCGGGGATCGCAGTCGTATGATCTCCGGCGGTTATCTCGATTCGAACAAAATACGCGGCGGCTCGCTGCAAGACATCGGACAGGAGCTGCGCAAACCTTACAATCATCCGGTCCTGACCGTTCGCGGAATTCACAGCGCCCGTGAGGAGCTGCCCGAAGATTCCGCCAGTACTGGGCGCCATTCCGAGTGCATCGACTGCCACGCTCCCCACGATCTGACTCGAGATGAACCCTTCCGCGGCATTGGCGGACGTCGGGTCGGTAATTTTTATGCCCCTATCAAGCGTGAATATGAACTCTGCTACCGCTGTCACGCCGAAAGTGCCAACCTGCCGCCGCGCTCGACCAACAAACATGCCGAATTCAAGACTACCAACCCTTCCTATCACCCGGTGGAAGGCGAGGGCGCCAGCGCTTATGTGATCAGCCTCAAAGATCCCTACGTGGGGCGCAAAACAGCGCCGGGAGAGCGGTCCATCATCTCCTGCAGCGATTGCCATGGCAATGATGATCCCGATGGCCCGGCCGGGCTTCATGGCAGCCGTTTCCGCGGACTTCTTGTGCGTCATTACGAAATGGATGACGGTCGCCCGGAATCCGATTACGCCTATGCCCTGTGCTATGGGTGTCATGATCGCACCAGTATTCTCAATGACGAGAGCTTTCCTTTACACTCCATGCACATCCAGGGGCGCTCAGGGGGCAGGGATTCGGGAACGAGCTGTTTTTCCTGTCATGACGCTCACGGCAGCACTCGTTACCCGTTTCTGATTCAATTCAATGACCGGGTCGTCCAGCCCAACGCGGCGGGAAAGCTATCCTTTGACCCGCAAGGCACCAGCGCGCGTCGCGGCAGTTGTTCACTACGCTGCCATGGGGTTGAGCATGATGAGAAATCTTACTGAGCATCGTTTTAAACCACTCTTTGTCGGGTGGCTGCACAGGCCGGGAATTAGATTTTCCTTTAACTGGGCGATGTGGTATTTTCTGGCCCATGCCAACGTTTAGCTGCAAAGTCGGATTGGCCGATGGCCGGGTTGTTGAGAAGGATTTCGATGCCCCCAATCGGCAGGTGCTGAGAGAGAATCTCGAAGAGCAGGGTTTTTACATCTTTTCCATCAGGAAAGCCCCCCTGCGATTTTTTTCCCTCAGTCGTGCCGGCGGCGGGCGCCTCTCTGGACAGCGGTTTCTGTCTTTCAATCAGGAGCTGCTGGTGCTGATCCGCTCGGGATTGCCGATTCTTCATGTTCTCGATACTCTGATGGAGCGCATGGAGACGCCTGCAGTGCTGGCTGTACTGCAGCAGGTGCGTGAAGACGTCAAAGGGGGGTCATCCCTGTCCGATGCATTTGAAAAATTCCCGAATTATTTTCCTTATCTCTATATTGCTTCCATCCGGGCGGGCGAGAGAACCGGCGACCTGCCCGTTACATTGGCCCGTTATCTCGATTATCAGCGCCGCATGGAAGCGATCAAGGCGCGCATTCGCAGTGCCTCGTTCTACCCGGCGTTTCTCACCGCTGTGGTGACGGTGGTCGTGTTGTTCATGATGCTCTGGGTAGTGCCGCGTTTTACTTCCATTTATGCCGACGCGGATGTGGAGCTGCCGTTAATGACCCGCATCGTGATCGGCGCCGCGGACGGGATGGTCAGCTATCTGCCGGTGCTGCTGGTCGTGTTGTTTCTGCTTGGAGCCGCTGCTCGAATCTTTCTTCGTTCTGAAAAGGGAATTCTTCTGCGTGACCGGTTTCTTCTGCGCCTTCCGTTCTTCGGGCGCCTTTTGAGCGATTACGCGATTTCGAGTTTCTGCCGTACTTTCAGCACGACCCTCTCCGGCGGTATCCCCGCTGTCGAAGCGATGCGCATGTCGAGGGCGACTCTGAACAACCGCGATCTCGAGGAGCGAATGCTCAGTGCGGTGCTTCGGGTCGAGGAGGGGATGGCGATTGCGCCGTCTTTCGAAAAGGCTGATTTTTTTCCGCCCGTTGCTTTGCGCATGATCGGTGTGGGCGAAACCACCGGTGCTTTGTCCGAGATGCTGTCCGAAGTGGCCGATTACTATGAAATGCAGGTGGGGGGCTATCTCGATAAACTGACCACCCTGGTGGAGCCGGTCATGATGCTGGTAATGGGGGTTTTGATCGGCGGTATTGTGCTCGCCATGTATTTTCCGATCTTTCAGCTTGCAGGGACCGTGGGTTAGGATGGCTGCCGCGTGAAATATGAACGTAAGAAAATCGGCGAAATCCTGGTGGAGTTGAGCGCGATCGCTCCTGCACAGGTCGAATTGATTCTGCAGCGGATGCCGGCCTCAGCCCGAAAATTTGGAGAAACCGGGGTTGACGAGGGGCTTTACAATGAAGATGTCCTGGCTCAGGCGCTCGCCCTGCAGTTCCATCTCGATTATGTCGATCTCAGCACGGTGCCGCCCGACCCGCATCTATTGGCGTCCCTGCCGGTAGGCCTTGCCCACAAGCACCAGTTTCTTCCGCTCGAGACCCGTGAAGAGGCCCTGGTGGTGGCAATTCATGATCCGACCGATATTGAAACCCTCGATCAGTTGGAACTGATACTCGACAGACCCCTTATCCTGAAGGTTGCGCCCAAGGGGCGTATTTTGCGCCTGCTCGAGAGCAATGAAGGCTCGCAACGCGTTCTGCGCGAAGCCTCCGAGGATTTCAAACTTCAGCTGGTCAAGGAAACGGAAAAAGGCGAGGAGGTTCTCTCTCTCGATAAACTCACGGCGGATACCAGCCCGATTATCCGCCTGATCGATTCGACCCTCTACGATGGGCTCAAGCGGCGGGCCAGCGACATCCATATCGAAACAGGCCTCGACGGTGTCGCCATCAAGTACCGGGTCGACGGCGTTCTGTACCAGGCGACCGAACCCCTGGACACACGCTTTCAGGGGCCGATCATCTCACGCCTCAAGGTCATGAGTGAACTCGATATTTCCGAGCGGCGCATTCCGCAGGACGGACGTTTCAAGGTGCGGGTCGGCGGGCGCTCCATCGATTTTCGCGTTTCCATCATGCCGAGCATTTTCGGTGAGGATGCCGTAATTCGTATTCTCGACAAGGAATCCATCGCCGCCGACTTCAAGGGGTTGAGTCTTGAGGTCCTCGGCATCACCCAGCGGGAAATCAACCGTTTCCGCCGCAAGATCCGCGAGCCCTACGGCATGGTGCTGGTCACCGGCCCCACCGGCAGCGGCAAAACCACCACCCTTTATGCGGCCCTCACGGAGATCAATTCCCAGGAGGAGAAGATCATTACCATCGAGGATCCGGTAGAGTATCAGCTAAAAGGGATCGTGCAGATCCCCGTCAATGAAAAAAAGGGTTTGACCTTCGCCCGTGGTCTGCGTTCTATTCTGCGGCATGACCCCGACAAGATCATGGTCGGGGAAATTCGCGACCCGGAAACGGCGCAGATTGCGGTTCAGTCTGCGTTGACCGGACACCTGGTTTTCACCACCGTGCATGCCAACAACGTGTTTGATGTTCTGGGTCGCTTCCTCCACATGGGGATCGATCCCTATAATTTCGTCAGCTGCCTGAACATGGTTCTGGCTCAGCGTCTGGTACGCTGCATCTGCCCGCACTGCCGTAAGCCGGCAAAGGTCGAAGCCGATGAAATTGCCGAAGCAGGGCTTGATCCCGACCGTTACCGGGATCACGAGTTTTTCGAAGGTGAGGGCTGCAAAGAGTGTCGCGGCATGGGGTTTCTCGGTCGCAGCGCCATTGTGGAGATGCTCGAACTCAGCGATGACATGCGGGAGCTGATTCTGTCCAAGGCGCCGGTTACGCAGCTCAAGAAAGGGGCATCGGCGGCAGGGACGGTCTTTCTGCGTGAGGCGGCCGTTGAGAAAGTGCTTGAAGGCATAACCACTTTTCGCGAAATCAACCGCGTAACTTTTGTGGAAAGGGGATGAGCGTCGTGTTGCGTCGTCTTTATCCCGGGCTGAGAATTTCACAGGATGCAGTGCATGCCGTGGTCTTGTGCCGCCGAAAGAAACTGCACCATCTCCGCGCGGCTCGCGGCCTCAGCTTCGACACAGGGGTGGTCGTTCCATCCCGCCGTGAACTCAACATTAAACGGCCGGATGCTTTCGTCGAAGCCCTGACCAATGTGCTGTGTCCCATCACAGGGCGCGAGGATCGCATTGCCCTGTCGCTGCCCGATGCCAGTGGTCACATTGTCCTGACGCAATTGGACTCTCCTTCTAAAAGCCGCGAGGAGGGACGTGATATTTTACGCTGGCAGCTTAGGAAGAATCTGCCTGGTGAATGGAAAGACATTCATCTTGACTTTCAGGTTCTGCGCCGTGAGGATTCAGGGCGGCAACAGGTGCTTACGGCAATAATCGACCGTGCCGTACTGAACCAGTATGAAGAGTTGGTCATCCGTGCCGGGTTTCACGCGGTCCAGGTCGGATTTCACTCCCTTGACCTGTACGCCTATTATCGCTCCAGATTGGAGATGGGGGGGGATTTTGTTTTTATCGGCATTGAAGGAGCGACCCTGACCATTGAAATTTTTCAGGACGGTGTTCCGGTTTTTTATCGCGTCCGTTCCTTTATCGAGGATGCCGATCAAGTTTTTCAGGAGCTCAACCGCAGTCTCTCCGGCATGCGATCCGCTCAGCGAGGCAAGGTGTTTCTTCACAGCGACTGGACGGGAAAAGACGCACTCAGCCAGGTTCTTGCCTCACTTTTCGATACGGACCCGGTCGTGCTCGACCCCCAATTCTCCCGTATGGTTGACCCTGAATACCAACAGCAGTTTGCTGCGGACGCAAAACTGGCGTCAGCGATCGGTGCCGCCGAAAGGATGATGTAGGCCGGCCATGAAGATTTCGCTCAATCTTGCAACCCGCATCTATATCAACCGGCGTGCTCTCTATGCATTTTATGTCCTGCTGGCGGTGTTGTTGGTCTTCTGGCTCGGCCTCAGCCTTTCCTCCTGGCAGGCGGAACGAGCTGAAATCGTCCGACTTGAAGAGCAGTTGCATAAGGTTCGCAGCCAACTCGGAAGTTTTGGGAATGAAGAGACCCTACCGTTTGATTCAACCGATTATCAGGCCCTGCTTAAAGATCTTGCCTTCGCCGAGGATATTTTGGCGCGGGATGCTTTCCGCTGGACCCGGCTTTTTCTGCAGTTGGAGCAGCTGATGCCCGAGGGGGCTTCCCTGCGCAGCCTGCGCCCCGAACATCGCGAGCGGGCGCTGAGCCTGACGGCCGTTGCCCGGGAAAACGAGCAGATGAATCGTTTCATCGATCACTTGATGGCGTCTGAAGGTTTGAATCAGGTCTTTCTGCTAAGCCAGGAAAGAATCGAAGTGAAAGACTTTGCTGGGCAAACACGACCCGCTGTGCGATTCTCCCTCCTTATTCAGGAGGCTTTCTGATGGCACGCGCGTCACTCCTTGCGGCCTTCTGGCGGCAGAACCGTCTTGTTCCGGTGCTGCTTCTTGCGCTGCTTCTGATCAATATCGGCCTGAAAGTGTGGCGGGGGCGGATGGTGCGGCCTCAGATCAACCACCTTCAGCAAAACCTTGGCCGGCAGCAGCAGGAACTTGAGCGCATGAGACAGCTTGGAGCCCGACAGGATTCACCCGAAGCTGTTTACCGGCGGGGGCGCGAAGATCTCTCCAGGTTTTATGCAATGATTCCAGCGAAGAGCGATCTGACCGGTTTGATTGAAGAACTTTTCAATATGGCGCATAGGGCCGGTCTGGAAATTGATCGCATCGGTTATGACCCACAGAAGCTTGAGGATCAGCCCCTCCTGGCCTACAGCCTGATGTTTTCCGTCAACGGCAATTATGAACAGCTTAAAAGCTTCGTCTATGATATTGAGACTTCGCCCCGGTTGATTATTTTGGACGAGATCGCTCTGAGCGGCGCCGGCGAGGGAGAACGCCCTGTTTCGCTCAACCTGCGGTTTACGACCTATTTTCAGGCAGATACCACATGACTCGTCAGGGGAAAATCCTTCTTGTTTGCCTGGTCGGTCTTCTCTTGGCACTGGGCTATTCCCACCTCCGGTCGCCGGAGCAGCAGCGGGTCGTGCGCACCGATGAGGGGGGGAACGGAAAAGGGCGCGCGAAGCAGGGTAAAAACTCACCCCTCGCGGAAGAAAATTCAGGGGAGGAGGAGAGTCTGCCCCGCCTGCGACTTGAAGCCGGCCAGGGGCAGGAAGACCGGGGCGGGGATTCTCTTCAATCGGGAAAGGATCTCTTCGCGCCCCTTTATCCTGGCGGCGTGAAATCATCGCTGGCTTCCGCTCCCGCCGAAATATCCTCAGCGATCACGGAGGCTGAACCGGAAGACGACCCTGCCGAATCAACACCGGCGGTTTCCGTGGTTCCGGTGTTCGAATCCGCAGCCCAGGCCGCCCGTTTCGAGGTGCTGGGCTATCTGGAAATTGAAAATCGCCGGGTGGTCTTTCTTGAAACGGGAGGAGAGGTTTTTCTGGCTCGAAGGGGGGAGTCGTTCGGCGACGGATTCCAGGTGATGGAAATGAACGACGAGCGCCTGGTGGTTTCACAGCGGGGCGTTCCCGGAACCACCACCCTTGAACTGGAGGAAAAACAGGGAGTAAGCGGGTTTGGGGGCGCTGCGCCCGTTTCGGACAGGGGGCGCAATGTTGTCCCCGAAACATCTCGTTTCCGGTAACTTGCCAGGGAAGATACTTTCAAGGTTCTCGAAACAGGTTCCCCCGGGAAAGAGCAGGGCTGTAACGGCTGGAGGATAAAAGTAGATCGTGGCATTTAAATTATCCCAGACAGGGGTTAGGGTGAAATGAAAATGGACTTGACCAAGCCGATGTGCCGAGTCGTTGCCTTCCTGGCGGTTTTGATGCTGTTGGCCTCTGGTTGTACGCCTGGGACTCGGCACTTTGAGCAGGGCCGTCAGTTTATGGCCGAGCAGAAATACGATAAAGCGGTAGAATATTTTACTCTGGCCTTGCAGGAGGACAAACAGAACAATTATTATCGCCTCAAACTGCGGGAAGCGCGCATGCAGGCCGCCAGGTTCAATTTTGAGCAGGGGCTGCGAGCGAAAGAAGCTGGCCGCATTACCGAAGCTTTGGAGAAATTTCAGGTGGCGCTGGCCTTCAACCCTACCATGGAAACGGCCGCGCAGGAGCTGCAGCGCACCCGCCGCATGTTGCAGGCCCGAACACTGGTCGAAGATGCCGAGCAGTTCTTTCGTGCACGCAAATACCAGCAGGCCAAACGCATCCTCAACCGCGTGCTTGAGATCGATCCCAGCAATGAACGCGCTCAGGCGCTCATGAAAAAAGTTGCGGAGGCGAAGCTGACTGTCATTGACGGACAGGAACTTGAGATCGCCTCCGACAAGCCGATCACCTTGAAATTCAATGAAGCCAACCTGCGGGATGTCTTCCAGATACTGTCCCAGCTTTCAGGGATTAATTTTCTTTTCGATGAAGATCTTGAGGGAGAAAAGGTCACCGTTTATCTCGAAGAGGCCACCTTTGCTCAGGCCCTTGAACTGCTGATGAAGATGAACGGCCTCGACAAGAAAGTACTCAACCCCAAAACCATCCTGCTGTACGCCAAGACCAAGGATAAGGAAAAACAGTACCAGGACCAGATCATCCAGACCTTCTACCTGTCCAATATCGACGCAAAAAAGGCCGTCAACCTGTTGCGCACCATGCTGCAGCTGCGTAAGATCTTCGTCCATGAGGAACTCAATGCTCTGGTCATTCGCGATACCCCGGATGTGGTGCGGCTGTCGCAGCAGATCCTTCAGGCCGCGGATCGCTCCGACTCGGAAGTGGTGTTCGACGTGGAATTGATCGAAGTCAGCCGCGGAGATGATACGGTGCTCGGGGCTCAGCTCAGCGCCTACTCGGTCGGCCTGGGACTGGCCAACGAGGGGGGCGACAGTATTGTCTCGAGCAGCCTGAGTTCAGGCTCCGAAACGGGAAATCTGGTCAGCAGCGCCAGCTCGCTGGAATCTTTCTACACCCTGCCATCGGCGACTTTCGATTTTGCCAAGACCCTCACAGATACCGAATTGCTGGCCAGCCCCAAAATCCGGGTGAAAAACAAGGAGAAGGCCAAAGTGCACATCGGGGCGCGCGAGCCGGTCATTACAGTTACGATCAACGGTGACAATCGCTCCGACAACGTCCAGTACGTCGATATCGGTGTCAAGCTTAACGTTGAGCCGAACATCCAGCTTGACGCTCATGTTGTTACCAAGCTCAACCTCGAAGTCAGCAGCATCTCCGATCGTCGCACCCTGGAGAGCGGAACCTCGGTTTTTACCATTACCACCACCAATGCCGAAAGTGTACTGAGCCTTAAGGACGGTGAACGCACGGTTATCGGCGGCTTGATTCGTGATACGAAAAGCTCCACCACCAAGAGTATCCCCGGGCTTGGAGATCTTCCGCTGGTGGGAAGGCTGTTTACCCACAACTCTCAAAACGACCAGAAGCGAGAAATACTGCTCTCGATTACGCCTCATATCGTCAAAAATGTCGAGATGCCCCTGGCGGATGTGGCCACCATCTGGTCCGGCGGGGAGGACGAGCTCAAGTCCGGTCCCAACTTCGGATCATTTCTGCCGGATTTTGCGCCCGAGCTGGAGAAGGGCAATCCCTCTCCCGTACCGCGGCTGACTGAACCGCCCGAGCCCGTTCTGCCGCGCCCTGAGTCCGCCAGGGAGGATGAAATAGGCCGGCGGAAGAGGATCGAGGAGAGCGGCAATCTCCAGGATGAACCACTTCCGGAGGATGAAGCGACGGAAGATGTTCGTCTCCTCCCGAAATCATCTCAGCTCCGGGCTCAGCCTTCTTTTGAAGAGATGGAGAAGCTGAACATGAACCTCCCCGAGGAGCAGCAGGAAGAAGATCGGGGCGCTATTCCCCGTGGCGAAGTTTCGCAAACGGCCGAGCCGCCTTCCGCGGAACCTGAAGCCTTCGCTTCCACTGATGCTGAAATTGAGCGCGTCGACCTGGCACCTTTGGAGATTGCTGCGCCCGAGACTCCAGGCCGAATTTTTTTCTCCGGTCCGGATCTGGTCGAAACCGGCCAGTCTCTGACCCTGAGTCTCAAAGTGGCTGAGGTTGACAGCCTCTACAGTGCGCCCCTTTATGTCACCTATGACCCGGAGAAGTTAGAATTTCTGCGAGCGCGCGAAGGTGATTTTCTCAAACAGGGGGATCGCCCCACGATTTTCACCACCAGTGTTTCCGCTAAGCCGGGGGTAATCATCGTTGGCTATAAGCAGGGCACCGGCGGAAGCGGGGCGAGCGGATCGGGTGAACTGTTCAACCTGGAGATGCGTGCCAAAAAACCTGGAACGACGGAAATCGGCCTGAAGCGTATCAACTTCCGCGATCCCGGAGGAGAGCGGCTGCAGGTGGAGTCTTCCTCCAAAATTATCGAGATCAGATGACTCTGACATGAAACTCAAGCGGTTGGCTTCAAAATCGGCGGGCCTGACCTTCATCGAGCTGGTACTGGCCATGGCCATTCTGTCAGTTCTGGCCGCTGTAGCCTTGCCATTGGCGGAGATCAGCGTCAAGCGCAGCAAGGAGATCGAACTTCAGCGCGCTCTGCGCGATATCCGCGAGGCCATCGATGCCTATCACGATGACTGGTTGCGTGCGGTGGCCGAACGGAAGATCACGCCGAGCGTCGATGATACCGGTTACCCCGAGGAGCTGGAGGATCTGGTTGAAGGAAAGGAGTGGGGGGATCTTTTCTCCTTCAAGCGCCGTTATCTGCGACGCATTCCCCGCGACCCCTTCGATCGTTTCGACGAGGGGTGGGGGTTGCGTTCCTACGAGGATGATCCCGATTCGATGGTCCACAGCGGCAGCGATATCTATGATGTTTATTCCCTCAGCGACGGCATTGCCCTGGACGGGACGCCCTACAACACCTGGTAGATTCATGAGGTTTCATACGTGCGCATGACTTCCGAACACGGTCGGGCCGGCTTTACCCTGATCGAACTGATGATCGTCATGACGATCCTGGGCATTCTGATGACCATCGCCGTGCCGAGCTACAAGCGCAGCGTCATCAAGGCCCGGGAGACGGCTCTGGCGGAGAACCTCTACCAGATGCGCCAGGCGATCGACGCCTACTTCGCCGACCAGGCCCGCTACCCCGACTCTCTGGATTCGCTGGTGGAGGCGCGCTACCTGCGGGCGGTTCCCGTTGATCCGTTTACCCAGTCCGCGGATACCTGGGAGACTGTTCCACCCGCGCCCCTTGAAAATGGTGAACTGGCGGAAGGCGGGGTGTTCGATGTGTTCAGCGGCAGCGATATGGTGGGGTTGAACGGTATGCCGTACAGCGAGTGGTGACCCCGTCCCGGGAACTTGACGCGGTCGGTTTATTGCCGAGGATGCCATGATTCAGATCTACAACGTCTGTAAAAATTATCAGAAGGACAGCGCCGCCCTCGACCAGATTACCCTCAAGATCCCGAAGGGGGATTTTGTGTTCATCACCGGTCCGTCCGGCGCCGGCAAATCGACCCTGCTCAAACTCCTTTATGCCGGCGAGCGCCCCAACCGCGGCCAGATACTGATCGACGGGCGCAACGTGACGCGCATGAGCGGTCATCAGGTTCCTTTTCTGCGGCGCAAGATGGGAGTCGTCTTTCAGGACTTCAAACTGATTACCGGACGGACCATTTATGAAAATGTGGCGTTCGCCCTTGAAGTTCAGGGGCGCAAGCGCTATGAAATCAGCAAAAAGGTCTATGCCGCGCTGAAAAACGTAGGGCTGCAGCACAAGCTCAATCGTTATCCGCTGGAGCTTTCTGGAGGAGAGCAGCAGCGTGTTGCCGTAGCCCGGGCTCTGGTCGTCGACCCGATGATCCTCATCGCCGATGAGCCCACCGGCAATCTCGACCCGGAAACCACCATCGAGTTGATGGAACTGTTCAAAAGCGCCAACGCCCGGGGGTCGACTGTCCTGATGGCGACGCATGACCGCGATCTGATCCGGCGTTATCCTCGCCGCATCGTCACCCTGGAGAACGGGCGGCTGATGGACGACCGCGAGATTTGAGGGCACAGGGCAGGTTGGAGAGAGTATAGACTGTGGATACTTTTCGTTATTTTATCCGTCGCGCGGTGCGCAACATGCGCCAGAGCCCCTTTCTCTGCATCGCAGCAGTCGCAACCACTGCGCTGGCGCTTGCGATTGTCGGTTTTTTCGCCATCATCGTTTTCAACGTCGAGCAGCTGACCTCCCGTTGGGGGGAGGAAGTCGAAGTCATCGCCTATCTCGATGAGGTGCCTGAGGCCGAGGTGCTGCAAAAACGGATCGCCCAGATCGAAGCTATGCCCGAGGTGGAACGGGTCAAACTTGTGACGCGCGCCCAGGCCTTTGAACGTTTCCGCGAGCGGCTTGGTCCCCATGCGGAACTTCTCGACGGTGTGGACCCCGAAATTCTCCCGGCTTCGCTGGAGATTTCTCCAAGAGCCGACCTGCGCGACCGCCAGGGGGTGGATCAGCTTGTGGCGAACCTCGAGGAGCAGGCCGGTCTTTCGGACCTGCGCTACGGTCACGAATGGCTGGCCAAGTTTGAATCCTTTCTTTCCCTGGTACGGCTGGTCGGCCTCATCCTGGGGGGCTTTCTGCTTTTTGCCGCCGTGTTCATCGTCTCCAACACCATTCGCCTGACTCTTTTCGCGCGTCGGGAAGAACTTGAAATTATGGCCCTGGTCGGCGCGACCCCCTTGTTCATCAAGATTCCTTTCATTATCGAGGGTGCGGTGCAGGGGCTGGTGGGCGGCCTTTTGGCTCTGACCGGTGTATATGTGGTTTTTGCCCTTTTTCTGCAACAGGGGCTTCAGACCCTCCTTCTTGCGGCAGGGGGGCAGCAGGTGGTTTTTCTCCCCTCTGCTTATCTGGTGGGCTTGATTCTGCTGGGACTGCTGCTTGGCATCGGCGGCAGCCTTGGCGCACTGCGCAAGTTCGTGCGGATCTGAAGTTATGCCTTTTTCCCTGCGTGCCTCTATCGTCCTTATTCTCTTGGTTTTTCTGTCCGTCCTGCCGGCTCCCGCACAAACGCAGAACCTGGATGAGACACGTCAAACGCTCGAGCGCATTCAGAAGCGCATCAAAGCCACCCGCTCCGACCTCGAGCAGAAAAAAACTCACTCGGACTCGCTGCAGCGACAGCTTGAAGGCGTGCGCGACGACCTGCAGCGACTCAACCGGCAACTGGGCGAACTGGAGCGTTCGCGGGAGGAACTGGCCAGACGCATCGAGGACAATGAACGTCAGGCTGAGGAGGCGCAGCGCCGCATCGATGATTTACGCACCAGGGTGGAGCAGCGCCTGGTGGTTCTGTATAAGGAAGGGGAGAGCGGCCCCTTGAGCCTGATCTTTTCCCCCCAGTCCCCGGCCCGCCGGGCGGAACAGTACGATTACATGGCCCGCATTCTTGAACATGACCGCGAACTGCTGCAACGTTTCCGCGCAGATGTGCGTCAGCTGGAACAGGCACGTTCACGCCTGCTCGCTTTGCGCGAAGAACAGCAGCAGGTGCTCAATGCCACACGGCAGAATCGTGATACCGCTCGGGATGCGGCGCGATTGCAGGAGCAGCTGCTTTCTGCCGCCCGCCAGGAGCAAAAAGCACTCACCCGCCAACTGGATGAACTCAGGGATCAGGCCAGAGGGTTGTCGGAACTGGTCAAAAAACTTGAATCACAGCAGGCTCGGGCGTATACTGAGCGAGGCGATTTTGCTGATCTTAAAGGGCATTTGCCCTGGCCTGCAGAAGGCCGGGTCAACTACGGTTTCGGACAGCAGAAGCATCCGCAGCTCGGCACCACCTTCGACAGCCACGGCATCGAAATTGCCGCCGATTCCGCTCAACCCGTTAAAGCGGTGGCCGATGGCCGCGTCATTTACGCCAACTGGTTCAAAGGGTACGGCAACCTGCTGATCATTGATCACGGCAACAGTTATTATACGCTTTATGCCCAGAATGCCCGGCTGGTCAAAGGCGTCGGCGATGTGGTCGCTCGCGGTGAAACCGTCGGCTTTTCCGGGCTGCCCGGCAGCAATGGCATCTATTTCGAAATCCGTAAGGGAGGAACTCCCCAGGATCCCAGGCCATGGCTGCGCAAAAGGTAGATTTTTCCTGTCGCCTCACCGCTGTTTCGGTTCTATCCACCCGGTTTATGCATATAAACCGGGTTCGCCATTTCTCAACGCTTGATCGGAGGTTATTTGATGCCCCCTCGTAAACGTTCCACAGGTTTGCTCATCATTCTGGCGATCGTGCTATTCGGCGGATTTTCCTTCGGAAATTTCAGCCGCTGCGCCCAGGCTGACAGCACGCAGGAATATCAGGAGCTGGACCTTTTCACCGATGTCCTGGCGCTGGTGCGCAAAAGCTATGTCGAAGAGGTGCCGCTGAAGGATCTGATCTACGGTGCCATCAACGGCATGCTTGCCTCCCTTGACCCCCACAGCTCTTTTCTGCCGCCGGATTTGTACCAGGAAATGAAGATCGATACCCGCGGTGAATTCGGCGGGCTCGGCATCGAGATCACCATCCGCAACGGCATCCTCACCATCGTCTCACCGATCGAGGATACCCCGGCCTTTCGAGCCGGTCTGCAGGCCGGAGACGAGATCGTCAAAATTGAGGACCGGATGACCAAGGATATGACCATCATGGACGCGGTTAAACTGATGCGGGGCAAGCCCGGCACAGACATCACCATCTCCGTCATGCGCGACGAGTTCGACAGACCGAAGGAATTTACCCTGACCCGCGAAATCATCAAGGTCCGCAGCGTCAAAGCCCGCACTCTCGAAGACGGTTACGGCTACATCCGCCTTGTCCAGTTTCAGGAACGCACCGCCGACGACCTGCGTGCCGCACTGAAGCAGATTCACAAGGAAAATCCCGATGGCCTGACAGGGTTGATTCTCGATATGCGCAACAACCCGGGAGGTCTTCTCGATCAGGCCGTAGCGGTGGCTGATGTCTTTCTCTCCGAGGGGTTGATCGTTTACACCGAGGGACGCGACCCGAACAGCCAGCTGCGGTTCAGTGCGCGGAGCAACGGATCCGAGGCCGACTACCCTCTGGTTGTGCTGATCAACGGCGGCAGCGCCAGCGCCTCGGAGATCGTGGCGGGCGCTCTCCAGGATCATAAGCGCGGCATTGTGATGGGGACGCCGAGCTTCGGCAAAGGGTCGGTGCAGACGATCATTCCTCTCGGCGATGACTCAGGCCTGCGCTTGACCACGGCCCGTTACTACACCCCCTCGGGTCGCTCGATCCAGGCCCAGGGCATTCAGCCGGATATCGAGGTGCGCGCGGCCACTTTGACTGAAAAAGCTGAAGGTTTTGCGTTCCGGGAGGAAGATCTCGCCAAGCATTTTGAACCATCCATGGATAATCATGGTGAAGCTGCCGAGTTCGAACTGGATGAAGAGTCGCGCAAAGATTATCAGTTGATGCGTGCTCTCGATCTTCTCAAAGGGTGGCGTATTCTCAAAGCCCTCGAACAGCGGGCCGCCTGAACCAGGATAGCACCCTTTTTGCACAGGGGGCATGATCCCCCTTTTTCGTAGGTTTTATGGCATCCGGAAAAAAGAAAGCGCCGGGCAAGGCCTCCTCCGGCAAGACTTCGCCCAAAAAAACGGCGAAGAAAGCGCCCCAGAAGGCGGCAAAGAAGGCGCCGCCCAAAAAGGCGTCCGCCGCTTCTGCCGGAAAGTCGTCACAAAACAGGAAATCCAAAGTCACAGCAGCTGAACTCAAGATCTGGGTTGCGCTGCTGTGCGTTGTGATTTTCCTTGTGGTCGGGGTGGCGCTTCTGCAGAAAGCACGGACGGTTTTCGCCCCGAGTGACGCCGACCCTGTTGCCACTGCGCCCGCCGAGGTGGAAAAACTCGGCTTCGAGCAGGCCCGCACCATTTTCGAACAGGCCATGGATGAGATTGTCGACGGCCCCTCGGTCGAACGTACGCGCAATATGGACAGTGTTGCCTACCGGATTCTAAACGAGGATTTGTCGCAGGAGGAATTCACCCATCTCGAAGCCGTGCTGGGCGCCAGCCCCGGACAGTGGCGGCTCAGCCGTCCGCAAACCCGGCATCTCGTCGCCCGGGCGGAGGACAGATGGCAGTTCGAACTGCTGTTCGTACCGTCTCCCTCCCCGCCGCCTCTGGAAGCCGTTGAGCAGGGCCCGCGGGTATCCATCATCATGGATGACATGGGCAATGACATCTTCAGTGCCCGGGACCTGCTGGCTATCGACCTCGATGTGACCTTCGCCGTTCTGCCTGAAACCGAATCCTCGACTGAAACGGCGCGATTGGCCCATGCCCAGGGGCGCGAGGTGATGTTGCACCTGCCCATGGAACCGATCGGCTATCCGCACCCCAATCCGGGCCGGAACGCCCTGCTGACCAGCTTGTCCGCCGAGCAGATCCGGGCGCGCATGGCTTCTTATCTTCAGCAGGTACCTTATGCCGTCGGCGGTAACAATCACATGGGCTCGCGCTTTACTCAGCATGAAGAGGGGATGCGGGTGGTGCTCGATGAACTGGCCCGGCATCAATTGTTTTTTGTCGACAGCCTTACCACCAACGGTTCGGTGACCCGTCGTCTTGCAGCGGAGCGAGGAGTTCCCTTCGGGCGCCGTAGCGTTTTTCTTGATAATGACGCTGATGTGGAAAAGATCCGCCTGCAGATCCGCAGGCTGATCAGCCTGGCATTGCGTGAAGGCGAGGCTGTGGGGATCTGTCACCCCCATCCGGAGACGATGGAGGCGCTGCGACGCGAACAGGAGTCCTTCGCCGCCGCAGGCGTCAAGGTGGTTCCCATGTCACACCTGGTCAGGTCGCTGCCGCGATCCTGA
>OBLN01000203.1_pt1 | contig 22084 bp, 21 predicted proteins | sample 1519301 | NCBI WGS metagenome assembly OBLN01 (sample SAMEA2452533, study PRJEB22499) | sediment metagenome | reverse complement strand
CACTGCAGCCATCTGCGCCATTTCGCGACAATCCCTGCTCGAAATGCAGGCTAGAAATAAAGTTGAAGAGTTGAAGAGTTGAAGAGTTGAAAAGTTGAAGAGGGAAGAAGTAGGAATGGTTTAGAAAGTTTTTTCGGTCAATTTTTCACTTTTCACTGATTGCCTGCGACCTGACACTTCGTTTCCCTGCACTGGATTGTCCGGAATAAAGAATAAGCAATAATGAATAAAAAAACCCTTTCGAATAGTCGGGTTTTTTATTCCGTCTTCTTTATTCCTTATTCAGTTTTGGCGGCTTTCGAACCGCACGTTCACTATTATCTGCCGCCAGTCTTCAGCCTGAAGTTACGCTTGGCTGAATATGCTTTTCCGCATCAAACCGGGCTCATGATCAGGGACATGGCTTCCTGGCGCGTGGTGGCGTTTTTGAATACGCCGCGCACGGCCGAGGTGATGGTTCTTGATCCCGGCTTTTTCGCACCCCGCATGGTCATGCACAAATGCTCCGCCTGAATCACCACCATGACTCCCATGGGTTCCAGGATGTCGACCAGGCAGTCGGCGATCTGCTTGGTCAGCCGTTCCTGAATCTGCAGGCGGCGCGCCAGGGTGTCCACGAGGCCGGCGATGGTATTGAGCCCCATGATCCGTCCCTTGTCGGGAATATAGACCACGCTGGCGGTTCCGGAGAAAGGCAGCAGGTGGTGTTCGCACATGGAGTGAATGGCGATGTTTTTCAACATCACCATTTCGTTGTGTTTCTCTTCGGTCAATAACCTGGAAAAGCGGGCGGTGTCTTCATGCGTTCCGGAAAGTACTTCCGCAAACATTTCCGCAACCCGGCGGGGTGTCTGCTGCAGGCGCAGTGAATCCGGGTCTTCGCCGATTCCCTGCAGGATCAGGCGTACTCCATCACGGATCAATGCCGCGTCCATTTTTGTGGATTTCATGTGAACTCCTGGCTGCGAAAAACCCGCATGCAATGGTTATACCGTACCCCCCGTTATTTCGTCAAGGCCGTCTTGCGGCGCGTTGACAGCAACAACGGGATTGCCGTAAGATAAACGCGGTAAATGAGCGTTAAAGGGTTCCCGCGCCCGATCCCGGGAACGCTGAGGAGTAAAGGTGAAGATTCTGCGAAACGGACTTGTGATTTTTTTCATGCTTGCACTCGGTGCCGGCGCCGCCGGTACGGATAAACTCACGTTCCAACAGGCGATGGTCGATTACGGTCGCGGCCTGCTTACGCCCCTGCCGCGGGTGATGGGATGGCTGGACAGCAGCCATTACCTGGAAAGCCGGGGCATGGAAATTCTTTCCGTGAACGCCCGCAGCGGTGAGTCGCAGGTGTTCTTTTCCATGGCCGACCATCCGGAACTGGCCGGGCACGAACTGTCTCTGATGGATGCGCGCGACTGGACGGCGGATTATGCCTTGGCCTGTTTTCTCAAGCAGGGCAAGCTGTTTGTTTACCACCTGCGCTCCAAACGCATGACCACTGTGGAAGCCGGGGGAAGTATTGACACGCCGATGCTGTCACCGGATGGTTCCGCGGTGGCTTTCACCCGGGCAAACGACCTTTACGTGCATGACCTGGATACGGCAAAGACCAGACGCCTGACCACGGATGGCAGTGATGTGATCCTCAATGGATATGCGTCATGGGTATATTATGAGGAGATCCTGGGGCGTCGCAGCCGATATCGCGCATTCTGGTGGGGACCGGACGGCCGCCGCATCGCTTTTTTGCGTTTTGACCAGTCCAATGTCCCCGTGTTTCCCATTACCCGTTCGGATGGGGTTTACCCTGAACTGGAGCAACAATATTATCCCAAGCCCGGTGCGCCCAATCCGCAAGTTCGCCTCGGGGTGGCGGACCTCGACAGTAAAGACATTCACTGGATCCCTGTTCCGGATGATGAGGAACACTACCTGGCCCATCCCCGCTGGTCCCGTGACGGCAGGACCCTTTATTTCCAGTGGATGAACCGTGGACAGGATCGCTTGAAGGTATTCTGCTGGCGGGAACCGCAAACGGCCGCGCGGGAAGTTTTTTCCCAGCAGCGATCCAGTTGGGTGGAATTCCTCGAGGAGAGGGACCTGATTATCATGGATTCCGGCGAACTGGTCATTCGTTGCGCCATCGATGACTGGCATCATATTTATCACGTGTCCTCCCGGGGGCGGCTCCGCCGGTTGACCCGCGGCGATTGGGCGGTTCACGCCCTGCTGCATCTGGACACGGGGCGGCGTGAGGTCCTGTTTTCCGCCTCCCAGCGTGATTCGACCCAATCCCAAGCCTACCGCGTGGGCCTCAAAGGCGGCAAAACGCATTGCCTGACACCGGAAACCGGGTGGCACAGCCTGACCCCGTCTCCGGACGGCGGCCTTTTCCTGGATCGCCACTCGGCCATGGATCGCCCGGACCGGCTGGTCCTGCGTGACCGGCGCGGACGCCTGTTGCGAACGCTTGGCGATTCCGCTTCACCTCAGGTGGCCCGGTACGGTCTGAACCGCATGCAACTGATCCGTGTCCCGGCGGGCGAGGGCTGGCAGCTTCCCGTCCAGTTGATCCTGCCCCCGGATTTCAGTGAACACAAAAAGTATCCGCTGGTTCTGAACGTGTATGGGGGACCGGGTGCGATGTCGGTGCGGAACGCATTCCCCGGCAACAGGGGCTTGGGCGCTTTCTACCTGGCCCAGATGGGGATTGTCGTGGCGATCGCCGACCACCGCGGTGCCGGGCACCACGGCAAGGCGGGAATGGATCTGATGCATCGCCGCCTGGGTCATTGGGAACTGCATGATTACGCTGCGGTTGTGGATTTCCTGAAACAAAAAAGCTGGGTGGACGGAGATCGCGTCGGCATCAGCGGCGGCAGTTACGGCGGTTACGTGACCGCCCTCGCACTGGCCAGGTCACCCGGGGTCTTTCATTTCGGAGTCGCCAGTTTTTCCGTGACCGACTGGAAATTATACGACTCGGTTTATACCGAGCGCTACATGGATACGCCGCAGGAAAATCCGCAGGGATACAAAGCCGGCTCGGTGCTGGAGTACGTCGACACCTATCGCGGTGGACTGCGCCTGCTCCACGGAACCCTGGACGACAACGTGCATCTGCAGAATTCGCTGCAACTGCTGGATCGCATCCAGGATGCGGGGAAGCCGGTTGAGTTCATGGCGTTTCCCGGAGAAAGGCATGGTTTCCGCGGTCCCAAGCGCCAGTTTGATTCCCGCTGCACGCTGGATTTCTGGAGCCGTGTCTTTTTCAATCGCCCCTGGACAGAGGATAAATGAAACCGCTCACAAGTGCCGCTGACCCGAAGGAAGAGCGAAAAGCACTGCGGCGCATTGTGCGCCTGGCATTGGCTGAAGACCATGTGGATGAGGATGCGACAACCTTGTCCCTGCGCGAATTCGACGCGCCCGTACGCGCGGAAGTTGTGGCCAAGGCCGCCGGGGTGGTGTCGGGGATTCCTGCGTTCAGGGAAACCTTCCGCCTGGTGGATGCCGGGGTGAGAATCCGGTCGCTGCGGCATGATGGAGACCGGGTGGAAACAGGCGATGTCTTGCTGGAATTGCAGGGGATGGAAGGATCGATCTTGCGGGCTGAACGTACGGCGCTGAATTTCCTGCAACGCCTCAGCGGCGTGGCCACCATGACCCGCAATTTTGTCCGCCGCCTGGAGGGGACCGGCGTAACCTTGCTGGATACGCGCAAAACCACTCCCGGAATGCGTCTGCTGGAAAAACGCGCCGTGCGCGACGGCGGTGGCGCCAACCACCGCCAGCACCTGGCGGACATGGTCATGATTAAGGATAACCATATCCGCATGACCGGTTCGATTGCGCTGGCGGTGCAGGCGGTGCGCCGCAACCATCCCCACCTGCCTGTTGAGGTGGAGACCCAGGACCTGAACCAGTTTCGCGAAGCCCTGGCATTGCCCGTGGATGTGATCATGCTGGATAATTTCAGTGATGAGATGGTTGCGGAAGCGGTATCCATGAACCGGGGCCTGCGCAGCCTGGAACTTTCCGGCAACGTGACCCTGGATACCATTACGCAACGCGTCCGGCCGGGAATTGATTATATTTCGGTGGGGGCACTGACCCACTCCTACCGATCCCTGGATCTCAGCCTGGAGATCCGTCCCTTACAGGAAAAGGTTTGACATGAAAGAAACATTGGAAACCGATGTGTTGATCATCGGCAGCGGCATCGCCGGTGGAACGGCCGCCCTGGAGTTGGCGCGCCTTGGCGTCCGTTGCCTGGTGATCAGCAAGGGCGCGGACAAGTCCGCCACCAACACCTGGCTTGCCCAGGGAGGGATCGCGGCGCTCAGCGAAGATGAGTCTGTCGAAGAATTCATGCGCGATATCATCCGCAGCGGCGATGGGATCAACCATACCGCGGCCGTGAATCAGGTTGTATCGTTGTCGCGCCGGCTGGTGGAACGGTTCCTGATTCAGAAACTGGGAGTGCCCTTCTCGACCAGGGACGGCAAGTTCGACCTGGCGCGGGAAGGCGCGCATTCAAGGCGTCGCGTGCTGAACGTGAAAGACATGACGGGCAGGGTGATCCAGCAGCACCTGGATCAGGCTCTACGCGATGAGGCGCATGTCACCATGCTCTACAGGCATCAGGCCATCGACCTGCTGACTTGTCCGCATCACTCCACCAACCCCTTGCGGCAATACGAAGAACCCCGGGTGGTCGGGGCTTATGTACTCAACCTGGATTCCGGCAGGGTATGGCGCGTGTTCGCCCGCCACGTAATCCTGGCAACCGGCGGCTTGTCCAGCATCTTCCTGCATTCCACCAATCCGTCCTCTGCCGTTGGAAACGGGATCGCCATGGCACAGCGGGCGGGGGCGCGCCTGGCCAATCTGGAATACGTTCAGTTTCATCCCACGTCCCTGTACCAGAAGGGAAGCGAACAACCCTTTCTGATTTCCGAGGCGGTTCGCGGCGAAGGTGCCAAACTGGTGAACCGCAAGGGCGAATATTTCATGACCCGCTACTCGGATCAGGCGGACCTTGCTCCCAGGGACGAAGTGTCCCGGGCGATCTACGAGGAGATGATCCGCAACGGCGACGATTACGTCATGCTCGACCTGGCTTCCTTCACAAAGATTTCCATCGAGGAGCGTTTTCCCACCATTACCGAACATTGCCGCGGCCTGGGCATGGACATCACCGCGCGCCCGATTCCAGTGGTCCCGGCAGCCCATTACAGTTGCGGCGGAGTGCTGGTCGACCTGAATGGCCGATCCAGCCTCAAGGGATTGTACGCGGTGGGCGAGGTCTCCTGTACCGGCGTGCACGGCGCCAACCGCCTGGCTTCGGTTTCGCTGTTGGAGGGCATGGTGTGGGGTTCACGCGCCGCGGAGGACATCGCCGCCGGGAGCGACGATCCATGGCAAGCGCTGATCATGGATGAAATCCCCTCCTGGCGGTATCCCCCGCAGGAGGAAGAACCGGACCCGGCGCTGATCTGGCAGGACATGGTCACCGTGCGTTACACGATGTGGAATTACGCCGGCATCATCCGTACGAATCGCCGCCTGGACCGGGCACGCTCGGATCTCGATTACCTGCGTCACCGCGTTTTGAAGTTTTACCAGAAAGTTGCGGTGAATGCGGCCATTATCGATTTGCGCGACAGCGTACAGACATCCCTGCTCGTAGTTGAGGCCGCCCGCCACAACCAGGTGAGCCGGGGTGCGCATTTCATGGCGCCGAACCCCTGAGTGGAGGCACTGCAGTTGGCGGTGAGCGCCTTGCCGCCGGGAGACGAGAATGGCAGAAAAAAACAATGGAAAATCCCGCAATCCCCAAGCGGAACCGGTGTGGACCTATCGCGGTTACGAGTTGAAGGGTGGTGAATTCACCACCGCCATGGCGCACCTGTTCCGCGCGGAAGTCAGCCGGGCCAATGTCTGGAGGCAACGCCTGGATACGACCACGAACTGGGCGGTGGTGGCCACGGGTGCTTTTATCTCTCTGGCATTCTCGGAATCGCAGGCCAGCCATATCGTGGTCATGCTCAACCTGCTCCTGGTTACGATCTTCCTTTTGATCGAAACCAGGCGCTACCGCTATTACGAGTTGTGGAGTTCGCGCGTGCGCCTGATGGAAACCGATTTTTTTGCCGCCATGCTGGTGCCGCCGTTTCATCCCTCCCCGGATTGGGGCGAGATGCTGGCGGAGAATCTTTTGATGCCCCATTTCCCGATTTCGAACCTTGAAGCCATGGGCAGGCGTCTGCGCCGCAATTACCTATGGATCTACACGGTTGTGGCAATCGCCTGGCTGGCGAAATTGTACCTCTTCCCCACGCCGGCATCGTCCACTTCCGCATTCGTGTTGCGGGCTCAAGTGGGCCCGTTCAGGGGAGAATGGGTGCTGGCCGGGGTATTCGTTTTCCTGCTTTTGCTTTTCGGAATTGCGATCGCCACCATCGGCCTGCGGCGCTGTACCGGCGAAGTGTTGCCCCGGTTTGACGGTTTGAGCGATGGGGGAGATGGCGGCCTGGTGGATGCAGTCACCCAGGGTATGCGTGAGAAATCGTGGTTCCGGCCCCGGGGGCAAAGGCGCAAGCAGTTGATGACGTTGATCGTGACCGATCACCCCCGGGAGGTGTCCGAGTGCATTACCCGGGAGATGAACCGGGGCGCGACGGAATTGGCCGCCCACGGCTCATACACGGGAAAAGAGCACACCATCATGATGGTGGCCTTGACCGTGACGGAAGTCACGCAGTTAAAGGAACTGGTGGCAGGGGCCGATCCCGATGCCTTCGTGATCGTCTCGCCGGTGCACCGCGTCTTCGGCAAGGGGTTCGACACCCTGGAAAAAGAGGATCAGGCTTGAAGTTCCCCCTGTCGAATGTAGAAGGTACCAGTTCCTGGCGAAACTGAGTCGAAAGTTGAAAGTCTGAAGGAAAAACATCTGGCGAGGGGCAATCGGCGCGAAACCGTGTACGGGCGGGTTTGAAACCCACCCCTGCATTTCCAACTTCTCAACTTCCCAACTCTCCAACTTTCCCACTTCCCCACTTTCCAACTCTCCAACTCTCCAACTTCCCCACTTCCCAACTCTCCAACTCTCCAACTTCCCCACTTCCCAACTCTCCAACTTCCCAACTTCCCAACTTTCCAACTCTCCAACTTTGCATATTGAACGGACGAAAGCGGCCTGTAAGCCGGATTCTGTCGAGGAGAACCATTTATCTGGCCACATCGTCGCCGATGCGCTCAAGCGGCCAACCCGAGGATTCGGCCGGGAAAGCCTCAAGCACCCTCCATTTGGCCTTGCTCCGGATGGGGTTTGCCTCAGTCCCGGGCGTCACCGTCCGGGACGGTGAGCTCTTACCTCACCGTTTCACCGTTACCCGCCAGGCGGGCAGTCTATTCTCTGTGGCACTTTCCGTATCCACCGCCGGTGCGGTGGAGCGTTCCCGTTAGGAACCATCCTTCCCTGCGGAGTCCGGACTTTCCTCCCCCCGGGGATGCAACGCATCACCGGACGGCGGTTCTCCAGCCGCTTTCGTCTCGTTCGGTACGATTATAGCAAATTGTTCCATTTTCTTGTAGAGGTTGCTGCGGGGGATGCCGATTTCCCGGGCGGTCCGTGAGATGTTGTGGTCGAATTGCTCCAGTTTTTCTTCCAGGAAACGTTTCTCGGTGAATTCCTTGAATTCTTTCCATTCGCTGAAACGAGCAAAAGAGAAAGCGGCCTTTTCCGGTACATCCCGCATCTCTTCCGGAAGATCGCGAATGGTGATGGTGCGGGAATCGGTCATGATCAACAGCCGTTCAACCAGGTTGCGCAATTCGCGTACATTTCCCTTCCAGGGGTATTGTGAGAAAGCTTCAATGACGGCGGGGTCGAAACGCCGCTTGCGGTAGTTGTTTTCTTCAGCGAAAAAACCGACGAAATGATCCACCAAGCGGGGAATGTCTTCCACGCGCTCGCGCAGGGCGGGAGAATAAACCGGGACCACGTTCAGCCGGAAGAAGAGGTCTTCGCGGAATTCACCGTCGCGGATTTTCTGTTTCAGGTCCTGGTTGGTTGCGGCAATCACGCGTACGTCGACTTTCTGGATTTCGGCGCTGCCCACGCGCTGGATCTCTCCCTCTTCCAGCACGCGCAGGACTTTGGCCTGGGCTTTCAGGCTGAGGTCGCCGATTTCGTCCAGAAAAATGGTTCCCCGGTGCGCGATCTCGAATTTGCCCGGTTTCTTTTCAAAAGCGCCCGTGAACGAACCTTTTTCATGGCCGAACAATTCGCTTTCGATCAATTCTTCGGGAATGGCGGCGCAATTCACCTGCACAAAAGGGCGCTTGCTGCGCTGCGAACAATAATGCAGGCGACGGGCGATCAATTCTTTGCCGGTACCGCTTTCGCCGGTGATTAAAACCGTTGACTGGGTGCGGGCCACCTTATCGATCACCTGCTTGAGCTTCTGCATCACCGGGGAATCTCCCACCAGATCATGCTTGCGTTCCTGGAAGGTGCGCAGGGTGGCGTTTTCGCGCGTGAGCGAGTATTTTTCGGCGGCATTGCGCACGCTGAGCAGCAGTTTTTCCCTGGAGATGGGCTTTTCGAGGAAATCAAATGCCCCGATGCGTGAGGCTTCCATCGCTTCCTCGATCCCGGAATGACCGGAAATCATGATCACTTCGGTCAGGGGATCAGTCTGTTTGATGGTTTTCAGCACCTGGAGGCCGTCGAATCCGGGCATTTTAACATCCAGCAGCACGATTTCGGGGCGGATTTGCTTGAACAATTCCAGGCCGTCGATGCCGGAAGCTGCGGTTTCGACCGCGTAATCTTCGTAGGAAAGGACCATGCGTACTGATTCAAGGATATTTTTTTCATCGTCGATGACAAGGATGCGGGCGTTTTCCATGTGTCCATTTTATAGCAGATCCCGCTTTGAATACAATCGCCGCGGCCGATCTTGTTGACAAGCCGTGGGTATCGGCTACAATGGGGCCAGGAGGCTGGATCGATGCGGCGCTGGATGGTATTGGTGATCATGATGGGGTTCCTGGTGAGCCCGGGGCGTGCAGAGGCTGAAATCAACCTGCGCGGATTGGCCCAGGCCTGGTTGTCTTACGCGGATGTGACCAATGAATTCGGCTATGAACTGGGATTCAACGTGCAGCGTGTGCGCATCAATCCATACGGCCGTTTCGGCTCCCGCTGGGAGTGGGGCGTCGAGGCGGGATGGGATGAAGGCAACGCGCGCCTGCTGGATGCCTGGTTGCGCTACCGGCTCAACGACTCGCTGGCCTTGCGCATCGGTCAGTTCGCGGTACCCGGCGCCCGGTCGGGCGGCCTGACCTGGTCCGGAGATCTGGACTTCGTGGAGCGCGCCGCGGTGACTTCCAAATGGGGGGATTACAACCGCTTGCTCGATTTTCGTGCCATGGGTGTCCAGGTAGAAGGGCGCATGATGAACGATCGTGTGCATTACGCCTTCATGCTGGCCAATCCCCGCACGTTGCAGGTATTTTCACCCTCGATCAAAGACCCGTTCCCGTTCAACACGACCAACTATGGTTTCTGCGCCTGGGGAAACCTGCGGGTGACCCCGGTCGACGGCCTGGACTTCGGCGCTTTTTACGGTTATGCCGCCGAGGACGATACGGGCGCCAAGCGTTCCTCGTACGGAGCCCATCTGTATTTCCTCTTTGCGCCATGGAAAGCCAAGTTGGAGTACATAGCCGGAGAAAACGAGTTTTCTTCGGGAACCACTCCCTATGACGGCGTGTATGCCGTGCTGGGATACGAGTTGGGGCGCATCGAGCTCCTGGTCCGCTACGGTTTTTATACCCCCATTGAGGACAGCGTCAGCAAGGACGGCGTTAAAAAATTCAACAATACGACCCTGGGAATGAATTACAAGGCCAACGAGAATGTCAGGTTCCAGGTCAATTACGTGATCCGCGACGAGATCATGGCCCAGGGATTCAGGGCGTATTCAAACAACATCTTTTATCTGTGTTGTCAATATACGTTTTAGAGTTGGAAAGTTGGAAAGTTGGAAAGTTGGAAAGTTGGAAAGTTGGAGAGTTGGGGAGTTGGAGAGTTGGGGAGTTGGAGAGTTGGAAAGTTGGGAAGTTAAAAAGTTGAAAAGTTGAAAAGTTGAAAATCCAGGGTGGGTTTCAAACCCTCCCGTAAACGGTCTCGCGCCAATTGCCCATTGCCAATCGCCATTGGCCCCTTACCATTCACGCTCTGAATACCGAATAATGAAGAAGGAATAACAAATCCCTCCAGAATAAGATCGATCATTTTATTTTATTCCTTATTCTTTATTCCTTATTCTGGACTTGCCTCCCGCCACTTGCCAACTGCCCATCGCCAGGTGCTTTTGCTTTCGACTTTAGACTTTCAACTTTCGACTTAGTCCCCCCTCGCCTCTCGCCCCTTGCTCATCGCCAATAGCCGCTGACCCCTCAAGCTCTGAATAATGAATAAGGAAGAAGGAATAAAAAAGCCTCTTTATGGCCATCACACAAATGAGTCAGAGAAAGAAAAAGGCGGCGAAGGGTTGACAAAAAAATTTTCAGGTATTATTATATAAATGTAATAGTTACAAAATAGGATTTAGATCCAAGGAGGAGATTATGGAAGAAAAGATCCCGTTGATCGGTGAGAAGTTTCCTGAAATGATTGTCAACACCACGCATGGGGTGCGCAACCTTCCCGGTGATTACAAGGGGAAGTGGCTGATCCTTTTCAGTCATCCCGGCGATTTCACCCCGGTTTGCACCACGGAGTTCATCGCCTTTCAGAAACGCTACAACGAGTTTCGCAAACTCAATACCGAGTTACTGGGTTTGAGCGTTGACCAGGTGCATTCACATATCAAGTGGATGGACTGGATCCGCGACAACATGGGCGTCGAGATCGAATTCCCGATCATTGCCGATACCGGCGCGGTTTCCCGCCGCCTGGGTTTCATCCACGGCGATGCCAGCAAAACGGTGCGGGCGGTATTCTTCGTCGATCCCAAGGGAACCGTGCGCGCCATCCTGTATTATCCCGCCGAACTGGGTCGGAATTTTGACGAGATCCTGCGCATGATCCGGGCCTTCCAGGTGTCGGATGAGCACAAGGTCGCCATGCCCGCGGATTGGCCCAATAACGAGATCTTCGGTGACGATGTCATCGTTCCCCCGGCGTCGACCGTGGATGTGGCCAAGCAACGCCTGGCCGACAAGTCGATCACCTGTCTGGATTGGTGGATGTGCCATAAGAAGCTGTGACCTCCAACCGGGGCGGGGCAACCCGCCCCGGATATTTTTCCGGGAGATGAGACATTGAAGCAGACAAACGCAGACTCCAGGTCGCGGGCGCAGCAGATGCTGCTGGATGCCGGGATCAAGCCTTCCTTCCAACGGCTGCGCATACTGAATTTCATCATGGATTCCCACGTTCACCCCGCGGCTGAAGAGATTTTTCAGAACCTGAGGCCGGAGATCCCTACGCTGTCCCGAACCACCGTTTACAACACCCTGAACCTGCTGGTGGAAAAGGGTTTGCTATTGCCCTTGACCATATCCGAGCATGAAACCCGCTACGATCCGAACGTCCAGACGGATCACTCGCATTTCTTCTGCCACCGCTGCGGCCGGATCATCGATATCCATCAGGTTCCCGCCTGCGTGGCCGGGGAGGAGCTGGAGGGTCACCTGGTGGAAAACGTTCGCTTGTACCTGACCGGTATCTGTCGCGAGTGCCGCGAGAAAGCCGCGCATTAATCGCTTTTTTCCCGTTCAATCGCTGCTTTTCCGCATTTCGAGGCAAAGGAATTCGCTTACGTCCTGCATGGCGCGGCCGCGGTGAGAAACCGCGTTCTTTTCAACCGCTTCCAGTTCGGCAAAGCTTTTCTGCAAGGGGGGATAATAGAAAACCGGATCGTAGCCGAAGCCGCGCTTCCCCCTGGGGGATTTCAGGATGGTGCCGTTTACTTCCCGCCGGCAGTGAAAAAGAACACGCCCGTCCCGGGCCAGAACGGCTTCGGTGACAAAACGCGCGCCCCGGTCTTCGGCATGTTCGAGTCGCTGCAGCAACAGCCGGATATTGCGTTGATCCGAGAACGGTTCGCCGGCAAAGCGGGCGGAACGAATGCCCGGTTCGTTTCCCAGCGCGCGGACTTCCAGTCCCGAGTCTTCCGCCACCACCAGCATGCCTGGAAAGCTTTGGCTGTAGTAAAGGGCCTTGATGCGGGCGTTGGCGAAAAATGAGTCGCCGTCTTCTTCCGGGGCGGCAATCGCGGGCAGGTCTTCCAGGCAATAAACCGGATATTTGGCCAGTTCCGCGGCAAGCAGCGCCTTGAATTCGCGCAACTTTCCCGGGTTGGTTGTGGCCAGCAGAATCGGGATTTGCCGAAAAGAAGCCGTCATGGCCGCGGATCAGAGGCTTTCGTCATCCACGCGCCGTACCCCTTCCAGTTGCAGTACGGCCTCGAGGAAACGGTGCTGTTTGGCTTCGGATGCGTTGAGCAGGGTTTCCAGCTCGTAGCCGTCTTCGCGGCGGTGAAGTTGCAGCCTGGAGGAACGGATGCCCAGGTCGCGGATGATTTTCTTGATTTCCAGCAGGATCGCCGGCCTCTCCGTGGCGTGAATGCGGTAGGCGGTGTCCCTGGTTCCCGGTTGCACGCGGTTGGGAGAGAGGCGAAACAGGGAGAGGACCAGGACGATCACCAACGTGACGGCAAATGCGACAAAGTAGCGGCCGGCTCCCACGGTCATGCCGATGGCCGCGACCGTCCAGATGGTGGCGGCGGTGGTGAGCCCGTGGATGGAAAAGCGGGCCTGGATAATGGCGCCCGCTCCGAGGAAACCGACACCCGTCACGATCTGCGCCGCTACGCGTGCCGGGTCGGCCTGGCTGACGCCGCGGGCGATCTCGATCGAGAGTATGGTAAACAACGCCGCGCCCATGCTGATGAGGATATTTGTGCGCAGGCCGGCTTCTTTCCCGGCCAGTTCGCGTTCAAGGCCGATGATTCCGCCCAGCAGGGCCGCGAGCATGATTTTCAGAATGATCTGGGCTTCCATGAAATTCACCGCATCCAGTACGCCGCCAGGAACACCAGCACGAGAAAGAGCGTGTATATCGCGAAGTAGGGGTTCTTGAGCAGGCGTTCGGGTTCTTCCGCGCCTTCGCGGTCCTGGAGTGACTTGAACATGAACATGATCAGGTAGACCAGGATCAGGGGCAGGATGAACAGGAATGGTTTCCACCCCTGTTGCCACACGAACCAGGCGAAAGTGGTCAGAAAGGCAATGGCGTTGAACACCATGAACGCCACCAGCATGCCCATGGAGTATCTTTTCAACGACAGGCGGTAAGCGGCCGATTCCGCGGCGGTCAGGAATTTTTTTTCCGCCACCCGCTTACCGACCATGAGGAAATTGCCGAAAGCCCACCATGAAATCAGCAGGCAAGCCGGCGGGAACGGTACAATGAAGATGTACCAGCCGATCAGGAAGCGGATGGGATTGTTGGCGGACTCAACGGTTGAGTCCAGAATGGGTACGTCCTTGAACCGTACCGGCGGCACATTGTAGATGATTCCCGCCGCCAGCAGTGCCCCCAGGCTCAATACAAAGCGGGTATTGAAGATCCATGCACCTGCTGCCAGTGCCAGGACCGACATGACGCCATAGGCGGCCAGCAGGACTCCCCGGCTGATCTCTTTGCGCACCAGCGGGCGGTTCTTTTTGGACGGATGATGGGCGTCGTAGGGGGCGTCGGCGATCTCGTTGACAATGTAATTGGCTGTGGAGACCGCCCAGGTCAGAAGGAAAGCCACGAGCAGCCGGAATATGAGTTGAAATGCCGATGCCGGACTTTCGGGCGGGTACAGGACCAGGGCGGCGATGAATCCGGGGATGATCGCCAGGCTCCGCGGCCAGCGATCCAGCCTCAAAGCGGAGATATAGCGGTTATATTTTGCGCGCATAGATCTCCCATGAATCCATTAATTGGAGTTTACAGTTTATCCGTTTCAATACCCGTTGTAAAGTCGCATTTTTCCCCAGTGAGGGCAGGAGTCGTGTCGCCAGATAGAACATCGAAAAATGCCAGGCGTAGCGATGACGGGAAACGATCTCCATACCCAGCAGTCTCATGAGGCGTTCCAACGCGGGCCGTGAAAAGAAATTGACATGGGCGGTGCGGTAATGCCACCAACGGCGTCCGGCGATTCGCGCCGCCAAACTGCGGATATCGGGAGTGACGACAACGAAGATGCCGCCGGGCTCGAGGTGGCGGATGATTTTTTGTAACGCCGGCAGGGGATCGGCCAGGTGTTCGATCAGGTCCAGGCAGGTAATCACGTTGAATCGGCTTGCCGGCGGCAACTGGTCGGTCGTTCCCTGCAGGATGTCCAGGCCGTATCGGCGCCGTGCTTCCTGGACCAGTCGGATCGAGGGTTCGACACCTTCCGCCTGGAAACCCCGTTCACCGGCCAGTTGCATGAAGATGCCGCTGGCCGCGCCTACGTCCAGCAATTTCCCCCGCGCGGGGATGATCTTTTCCAGTCGGTCGAGGATGGTTTTGAAATTGCGGCCGCGGTTCTCGGCTTCGGCCCCGTATTCCTCATCTTCCAGCGCGGTATACAGCGCGGCCAGGGATTCTTGTGTCGGCGCGGGGTCGGCGAAGACAAAACGGCAGTCGCCGCAACGTTTGAAACTCCATAATGAGCCGTAGCGGCTGTCGGTGATGCGGAAATCCGCGGGAGACAGCAGCTGCGGGTCCAGGGTTCCGCGGCGGAATTCATGGATGTCGCTGGAACCGCAGAGGGGACATTGTGTGCGCGGCACGGTTTCCATCAGGGGAATATATCATATTCCAACCTGCGGCGGAACCGCTCTGTGAAATTGCCATTGGCTTTTTGGATTGCTTTCTGCCTCGATTTTCCCCTAGAATGCAATCATGAACTCGATCGATTCCTATCCCTTCCAGGGCAAGAAAGTGTTGGTACGGGTGGATTTCAATGTTCCCATGGACGAGGACCGGCACATCACCGACGATACCCGCATGGTGACTGCTGTTCCCACATTGCGCAAGATTCTCAGCGAGAAAGGCGCACTGATCCTGATGACTCATCTGGGGCGGCCGGGCGGCAAAAGGAACGACGACCTGTCCTTGCGACACATCATTCCCCACCTGGAAAAACTGCTGGAAAGAGAAGTGCGATTCGCCCCCGACTGCGTGGGTGAGGAAGCGGAGCGCATGGCCGCGGAATTGCAGCCCGGTGAAGTCCTGCTGCTGGAAAACCTGCGTTTCCATGCGCAGGAAATGGCCGGAGATGAGGAGTTTGCCGGACGCCTGGCGGCATTGGGTGACGTCTATGTCAATGACGCCTTCGGCACGGCCCACCGCGCCCACGCATCCACCTACACGATCGCGCGCTTTTTTCCGGATGACCGCATGTTCGGTTACCTGGTGGAAAGCGAGATCCAGCAGATCGACAAGGTGCTCAAGGAAGCCAGCCATCCCTTTACCGCCATTCTAGGCGGCAGCAAGGTTTCCACCAAGATCGGCATCATCGAAGCCTTGCTGGATAAAGTGGATCACCTGTTGATCGGTGGCGGCATCGCTTTTACCTTCGCCCGTGCCATGGGTGGGCGGACCGGAGATTCGATTGTGGAAGAGGAACAGATCAAAACCGCGGAACGCATCCTGGCCGAAGCCCGCAAGCGCCGCGTACAGCTTCACCTGCCTTCCGATTGCATCGTGGCCGATCGTTTCGCCAATGATGCCGAAATCGAACACACCCATATCATGTCCATCCCCGACGGATGGATGGGCCTGGATATCGGGGTGAAAACCGTGGAGGAATTCTCCCGCGTAATTGAAGAATCCGCCACCATCCTCTGGAACGGCCCCATGGGCGCTTTTGAATTGAATCATTTTTCCAACGGCACGCTGCGCGTGGCCCTGGCGGTGGCGCGGGCGACCGACAAGGGGGCGTTTTCCCTGGTGGGCGGCGGCGATTCGATCGCGGCGCTGAACCGCTACAGCCTCGCCCACAAGATCAGTTACATTTCCACGGCAGGAGGCGCCCTGCTGGAGTACCTGGAAGGCAAGAAACTGCCATCCATCCGCGCCATCCGCCAATCCTTCTCCATAGATGACTACTCGTTCCGCAACCGGCGCGCATTGATCCGCGTCGATTTCAACGTGCCCCTGGATGAATCCGGGCGCATTGTCGACGACACGCGCATGGTGACCGCCATCCCCACGATCCGCCGGGTCCTGGCGGATGGCGGTTCCGCGGTGATCATGACGCATCTGGGACGTCCCGGCGGCAAACCCGATCCGGCATTGTCCACCCGCCTGATCCGGCCTCACCTGGAGAAGCTGCTGGAACGGCCGGTTCGTTTCCAGGACCCGTCGATTGGAGAACCGGCCCGGTCCGCGGCGGCGAAACTGGGGCCGGGCGAGGTGATGCTGCTGGAAAACCTGCGCTTTTATCCGGGTGAGAAAGCCGCAGACGAGAATTTTGCCCGGGGTTTGGCCGAACTCGGCGACGTGTATATCAACGACGCCTTCGGCACGGCCCATCGCGCCCACGCATCCACGTTCACGGTGGCCCGGTTTTTCCCCGAGCACCGCATGCTGGGGTACCTGGTGGAGAGTGAAATCAATCGCATCAACCGGGTGCTGAACCGGGCGGAGGCGCCGTTTACCGCCATTCTCGGCGGCAGCAAGGTTTCCACCAAGATCGGTATCATCAAGGCCCTGTTGGAGAAGGTGGACCGCCTGATCGTGGGCGGGGGCGTGGCTTATACGTTTATCCGCGCCCTGGGCGGGAACGTGGGCGCATCCCTGGTGGAAGAAGATTATCTCAACGTCGCCCGCGAGGTGATTCAGCGCGCCGCGGAACTGGGAGTGCGCCTGGAATTGCCCACGGACTGCGTGATTGCCGATCGCATGGACAATGACGGCGCCATCGAACATGCGGACATCCGCACGATCCCCGACAAGTGGATGGGGCTGGATATCGGTGTGCGCACGGTGGAAGCATTCGGCCGGCTGATTGAGACATCACGGACCATATTGTGGAACGGTCCGATGGGGGTTTTCGAGATGCCCCATTTTTCCAATGGTACCCTGCGCGTGGCCCTGTCCGTGGCGCGGGCGACCGACAAGGGGGCGTTTTCCCTGGTGGGCGGCGGCGATTCGATCGCGGCGCTGAACCGCTACAGCCTGGCCCACAAGATCAGTTATGTTTCCACGGCCGGAGGCGCCCTGCTGGAATACCTGGAAGGGAGGGAACTCCCCAGCCTGCGGGCCATCCGCGGCGAATTCTGAGACCCGGGCCGCGGTTGAAAACTTGTCTGCCCTGTGGTAGCGTGTTTTTTTACAATCAGGAGGCATGATGTCGCTGAAAGTCGCCATTAACGGTTTTGGTCGCATTGGAAGAAACTTTTTTCGAGCCAGCCTCGGTTCAAGGGAGATCGATATCGTCGCCATCAACGATCTGACCTCTGCGGCCACGCTGGCGCACCTGCTGAAATACGACAGTGTTTTCGGAACGTTTTCCCTTCCCGTGGAAGCCCGCGAGGGATACCTGAAAGCCGGGGATGAATCCACCCGCGTCTACTCGGAAAAAGATCCGCGTAAGTTGCCCTGGAAGGAATTGGGAGTCGACGTGGTTGTGGAAGCCACCGGTATGTTCCGCAAGCGTCCCGAAGCCATGTTGCACCTGGAGGCGGGCGCACGCAAGGTGATCATTTCCGCTCCGGCCACGGATCCGGATCTCACCATGGTCCTGGGAGTCAACCACGGCGAGTACCGTCATGACAAGCACCACATCGTTTCCAACGCTTCATGCACGACCAATTGCGTGGCCCCGGTCGCCAAGGTCCTGCATGACCATTACGGGATCGAACGCGGCAACATGACCACCATCCATTCCTACACCAACGACCAGCGCATCCTGGATCTGCCGCACAAGGATCTGCGCCGCGCGCGTGCCGCGGCGGTCAACATCATTCCGACCACTACGGGAGCGGCAAAAGCCGTGGGCCTGGTGATTCCCGAACTGGCCGGGCGCATCACGGGTTCGGCCGTCCGCGTCCCCACTCCGGACGGTTCCCTGGTGGACCTGGTGGTGACGTTGAAAAACACCGTGGATCCGGATTCGCTGAAAGAGGCTTTCCGCTCGGCGGCTGAGCATGAATTGAAGGGAATTTTGGAGTACACGGAAGAACCCATTGTCTCCTCGGATGTCGTCGGTAAGGATTGCTCTTCCATCGTGGATGGAGAGTTTGTGACCGTGATCGACCCCCACATGGTCAAAATCCTGGCCTGGTACGACAACGAGTGGGGTTACTCCTGTCGCATCCGCGACCTGATCGGCCTGATGGCCGAGAAGTGGTCATGAGGAAACGTTCCATTACCGATGTGGATGTCCGCGGGCGCACGGTGTTCGTGCGCGTGGATTTCAATGTACCGCTTGGTGAAGATGGCGGCATCAGCGATGAAACGCGGATCCGCGCCGCGCTGCCCACCCTGGAAAGCCTGGTATTCAACGGCGCGCGGGTGGTCGTTGCCTCCCACCTGGGCCGGCCGGGAGGCCGGCCGCAATTGGACCTGACCATGGATCCCCTGGCGCGAAGGCTCGCGCAACTGCTGGAACGCCCGGTGAATTACAACGGCCTGATTTTCGGCGACGTGGTGGATGCCGAGAAGGCGCGCATGAGGGACGGAGACGTGTTGCTTCTGGAAAACCTGCGTTTTCACCCCGGTGAGAAAGCCAACGATCCCGAATTCGCCGCTTCCCTGGCCAAAGGAATCGATATCTTCTGTAACGACGCGTTCGGCACCTGCCACCGACGTCACGCTTCCATTGTCTCCGTAGCGCCGCTCTGCGCTTCAGCGGTGGCGGGGCTGCTGGTCAAAACCGAGGTCGAACAATTAAGCCCGGTCCTGGAAAGCGATTTTCCGAATGGGGTCCTGTTGCTGGGCGGGGCGAAAGTGGCCGACAAGATTCCGCTGATCCGCAACCTGCTGGGGAAAACCGGTACCATCCTGATCGGCGGTCGCATCGCCTATACCTTCATGAAAGCTCGGGGTGAAGCAGTGGGCGCTTCTGAGATCGAGACGCAGATGATTCCCGAATGCGCGGATATCCTGAGACAGGCGCAGGAAAGGGGTATCCGCGTGATCCTGCCGGTCGATCACGTGGCCGCCGTAACCCCGGAAGCCAATGTCACCATCCGCATGGTGAACCGGGGCGAGGTGATTCCTCCGGACATGCTGGGACTGGACATCGGCCCGCGAACCGTGGAATTGTTTTCCCGGGAATTGAGCCGGGCCGATGTGGTGGTGTGGAACGGTCCGATGGGCATGTTTGAGCACGAGCTTTTTTCCGCGGGTACCATGGAGCTGGCCAAGGTTCTGGCCGCTTCTTCGGCCACGGTGGTGGCCGGAGGCGGTGACACGGTGGCCGCTATCCGGCGTGCCGGAGCCGGAGAACAACTTGCGCACCTCTCAACGGGGGGGGGTGCGGCGCTGGCTTTTCTCAGCGGCGAAACCCTTCCCGGCCTGGAAGTACTGGAGGACATGAACGCATGAACAACTCGCGCATTCCGCTGATTGCGGGAAACTGGAAAATGTACATGACGGTGGCCGCGGGGACGGAATTCCTACAGGCATTGGAAGCGCTTGATTTGCAATCCAGCCAGGTGGACGTGGCCTTGTTTCCCCCGTTTACCGCGCTATTCCCCTTGTCACAGATCGCCGGCAAGGTGCGCCTGGGCGCGCAGAACCTGAATGCGGAAGCGGAAGGCGCGTTTACCGGGGAAATTTCGGCTCCCATGTTGAAGGAAATGGTGGACCTGGTCCTGGTGGGCCATTCCGAGCGCCGGCATGTATTCGGTGAAAATGATGAGCTGCTGAACCGCAAAATCAGGCGCGCGCTGGAGTTCGGCCTGCAACCGGTGCTGTGCGTGGGAGAAACCCTGCAGGAGCGGGATAACGGCTCCACCATGGACCGCATCGGCACGCAACTCATGAGTGGACTGGCGGGAATCGAGCCGCGTTCCGCGCAACAGGTCATTGTGGCGTATGAACCCGTATGGGCCATTGGAACGGGCCGGACGGCCACTCCCGAACAGGCCCAGGAGGTCCACGCCGCCATCCGCGCCATGTTGCGGGAAATGCTGCCGGAGGCGGAGTCTGTGCGGATTCTCTATGGAGGATCGGTAAAGCCGGAAAACAGTGGTGACCTGCTTTCTCAGCCCGACATCGACGGCGCCCTGGTGGGCGGCGCCTCCTTGCGCGTGGAACCCTTTTCTGCTATAATCCGGAGCGCGATTCGGTTGTATCCCGCGTAGGAGGTCATCTTGGAAGGGTTTGTTCTGTTTCTGCTGATCGTTGTCAGCCTGCTGTTGAATGTGGTGGTTTTGCTGCAGAGCGGCAAAAGCGCCGACCTCGCCGGAGCCTTCGGCGGCGCCGGCAGCCAGTCTACTTTCGGTCCGCGTGGATCGGCGACGTTTCTGTCCAAGTTGACCACCGTATTGGCCGTGTTGTTCATGGTCCTCACCCTTTTGCTGATGATCATTTCGTCGCGCAAATCCGCGACGCGTTCGGTGCTGGGGCCCGATCAGGCGCCTCCCGCCGCCGCGCAAACCACGACCGAACAAAAGAATCCCCCTGCCGCCCCTGCTCAGGAACAGCCGCTTCCCCAGCCGGCGGAAGGGCAGGAAGACAGCAACGACTGATTTTCCATACACTGCCTGCCGAGGTGGTGGAATTGGTAGACACGCAAGCTTGAGGTGCTTGTGGGCGAATAGCCTGTAGGGGTTCGAGTCCCCTCCTCGGCATGAATTCCGGAGAGGTGCGAGAGTGGCTGAATCGGGCTGCCTGCTAAGCAGTTGTCCTGGTCTACGGGACCGTGGGTTCGAATCCCACCCTCTCCGCCATTCAATTTTATTTCGGTGGGATGAGAACCCACGAGGATCCAGGGTTCGAGTGATCCGCCTGAAGCGGATCACCATGACTGAGCAGAGCGAAGGAACCGAAGGCGTCCGAATGATGAATGAGGACGTAATCCACCCTCTCCGCCATTCAATTTTAATTCGGTGGGATGAGAACGTAACCCCGCTGCTTGCGCCATTTCACGGCATACTGATTTGAAAGATGATTTCGAGCGCGCGTTTTCCCCGCCGGTTCCAACCGCTTTTCAGCCGCTTTCATTCAGAGCGTCAACGGTTGGGGAACCATCCCGCACGCCGGCGCCGGGTTGCATCCGGGAACGGTTTCCGGTCTTTTCTCGGCTCCGGGCGCGGCTTCACGGGTCTGTCTGTGGAACATCCGGGATTCAATATGCCCATTGCGATCGATGACGGCGCCGTCCGGTCATTATATTCCAGGAGGTCAGAATCATGAAAAAAACAAACACTCACATGTGCTTGTGGGCGAATAGCCTGTAGGGGTTCGAGTCCCCTCCTCGGCATGAATTCCGGAGAGGTGCGAGAGTGGCTGAATCGGGCTGCCTGCTAAGCAGTTGTCCTGGTCTACGGGACCGTGGGTTCGAATCCCACCCTCTCCGCCATTCAATTTTATTTCGGTGGGATGAGAACCCACGAGGATCCAGGGTTCGAGTGATCCGCCTGAAGCGGATCACCATGACTGAGCAGAGCGAAGGAACCGAAGGCGTCCGAATGATGAATGAGGACGTAATCCACCCTCTCCGCCATTCAATTTTAATTCGGTGGGATGAGAACGTAACCCCGCTGCTTGCGCCATTTCACGGCATACTGATTTGAAAGATGATTTCGAGCGCGCGTTTTCCCCGCCGGTTCCAACCGCTTTTCAGCCGCTTTCATTCAGAGCGTCAACGGTTGGGGAACCATCCCGCACGCCGGCGCCGGGTTGCATCCGGGAACGGTTTCCGGTCTTTTCTCGGCTCCGGGCGCGGCTTCACGGGTCTGTCTGTGGAACATCCGGGATTCAATATGCCCATTGCGATCGATGACGGCGCCGTCCGGTCATTATATTCCAGGAGGTCAGAATCATGAAAAAAACAAACACTCACAT
>OBLN01000202.1_pt1 | contig 22090 bp, 35 predicted proteins | sample 1519301 | NCBI WGS metagenome assembly OBLN01 (sample SAMEA2452533, study PRJEB22499) | sediment metagenome | reverse complement strand
GCCGATTACCTGGGAGCGATTGAGCGCATACTAGACAAGGCGGACGGCTTCTTAAGTAAGGTTGCTATAGCTCGTAACATGTCCCTGAACTCCGGATCAAAGGCAGGGCAGCAGGCCGGGGGCGGGCCTACCCTGGAAGACATTAAAACAGCCCTGCAAACCGTCCAGAGCGTAAAAGGGGATATCCCCATAAGTGAACTGTTGGACCTGATAGCGAAAAACGGCCATCTGATTGAGGGGGTTCTTAAAAAATGAACCTCTCTTTACAGGTGGCCATAGTAGCGGCTAAAAATCACATCTCCGCATTATCCGACGATGATTTTAAAGAGCTTGCTAACGAAATGTACGCATTCCTTGACAAAGAAATAGGGCGGCGGGGTGTCATTCTTGGAGAATGATATTAACCTGACAGGTAAGAGGCTATGTATTTTCGGCCTGCCGGGGTCCGGGAAAACCAACTTCACTAAATCCCTGCTCTCAACCACTAAAAAGGCCCTGATCTATGACACCCTGCACGAGTACAAAGGCTATGATAGGTACTTGCCCAAATACCGGGACTACTCCGAGGAATCCCAGGAAGAGCTTAATGCCTTCATCCGGAAGTATGTAACCACTAAAAAGGGCCGTCCGCAGTTCTTCATTATCGACGAGGCTAACCGCTATTGTCCCAACAGAAAGCCCCTGCCCGATCAGATCGGAGAGCTTAACGACTTTAACCGCCACTTCCGGTTAGCCACTGGCTACATATCCCGCAGGCCCACGCAACTTAATACTGATCTGGTAGAACTGGCCCATTATCTGGTATTCTTCCGGCTGGTGGGTAAAAATGATTTTCAGTACATGGAATCAATAAGCGAGGGCTTAGGGGACGCCGTGAGAGCTCTTGAACCCTTCCACTATGTCTTAGTCGATGAGTCCAGGAACTTTAAGACCTGTCCCCCGGTTGCGGACATGGGCGCCACTCCTTTGTTATAATTTGCGGTAATTTCAAAAGGCGTATATAGACGTACTATTGTACAATTCTCTTGTAACAAGAGAACAAAATGATAAGTGGGTTGGATAATGGGGGTTTAACGGCATTGCTCTTTAAAAGCAATGCCAATAACGTTTTTAGCCCATTCCGGCAACTTTCTCTATTTTCTCGGCGGGCATCCTGGCACAATTAGGAAAATTAGACCGTTCTATTTAAACACATCTAACATAAGATTCTAAAGTATGCCTGTTTTTGCCTCATACGGACAATAAAATTATCCTCTCGACGGGCAAACGGCAGGCAAATTGCCTTAACCGGATATTCGCGTCGAAAAATATTTTTGTAGTTGGTCGGTTATATCTAGTTCGTAACCTATAAAACAAAGGTGAATGGATGACTAAAGTAAAAATGCCAACTACAAACGAGGTAAAGAAACTCGGTGTTAAGTCAATCGTTGCAGGTCTTGCCGGTGGTGTCGGTGTATCCCTCGGCTCTGCGATCCTTGGCCCTGCCCTGGGCGCTCCTGCGGGCGCTATCCTTGCGGGTGCTGCACTTGGCGGTAATGCCGGGGAAATTGTAGCCATAAACGGCACAATGGACGGAATGGTAACGCTCCTGATGGGTGGCGGCGGCTCGGGCTCTGCGGGGGTCATGTAATGGGGCTGCTCTCACGTCTCAATCTTGGCGGCCTCGCGGGTTTCGGCGGTGCTGCGGGTTCCAGGGGTGGGAAGCCATTCCCCAGAACGCTCACTATGTCCGATTTCGCAAAAGCGAACATTGAATGTAAGGCAGGGGAATGGACCAAGGTAGGGGAATTCATCGTTCCCTTCCAGAATGAAATATCCTGGGGACAGGGACAGGAAAACATACCTGATACGCTCGGTTTCGTGTACGTGGACCTTCACGACGACACACCGACCACGGCCTTACAGGTTGAGGGGCTTATCAGGTTCGTGCAGAAGACCGGTAACGATACCGATGACAAGATAGCACTTGAGGAAAGAACCGAAATGCTCAGGGGTTCCAAGACTGACAAGAAAAACAAGATCGCACTACCCCTGCAGGCGCAGCTTCCCCGGGTCGGTGCACAGTCAAAGCTTGTCATTGAGATCAAGGCCGACCAGGATATAAACATCGATCTCACCCCGGACAGCGGAGAAACAATAATCCTTGCCCCTGTTACTGTATATCAGTAAGGGGGCTACCCTTCCCTTTTTGAGGTGGTAACGTGGGTAAACAATCAAAGCTAAACAGCCGGGTCTATGTCCGTGCCCACACACGGAAGAAGCCCCGGAAGAGGTGAACATGGTCAACATAAAGGACGGGTCCCCGCTCTTCCAGTGGCGTAACCCTGTGATCGGTGCAGGGGACTATAAAACTCTTGATATGCGTAATTCGACGGAATACGGGCCATACCTGCCCATTGATTCTATCTACATAGTGAACAATTCCGACGAAAAGATTAAACTCACTTTCAACGGCGGCGGGAATACTCGGGTAATTTTCCCCAAGCAGCAGAAGGGATATGAAGGCCAGCACATAACATCCTTCAGGGTTGAGAACCTGGGTTCTTCGGCCATTCCTGCGGAACTGATCGAAATAGAATTCCAGCACAGCCCATATGATGCCGATCAGTACGCACGGGACCAGATGAAGCCCTTAAACCGCGTCCTGCGGTTCTTCGGTGCGGGGGTAATATGAGCGGCAATGATGGCCTATACCTTGGCGTTGCCCTTCTGGGTGGCGCTGTCCTCCTTTCCCGGTCCGGCTCCGAGGATGGCATAACGGGCGGTGGCCTGGGTGAAACTATCCGGGAACAGATCGAGAGCGTTATAGCAGTGCCGCAGACTATCAAAGAAACCACAGAAAGGATAATCCAGACTGGAACCGATTTAACCAACGGTATAAACAACTTTATCCCGGATGACCTCGGTTTTGATGGCTTCGCTTTTGATCTCTCCGCCGACTCCCTGCAGAACTCCGGCAATCAGGCAGGAATAGCAGCAGGGGGCGGTCTCGGTGGTTTCCTTGGCGGTGCATTCCTGGGAATGTATCAAGGTGCAGCGGTTGCGGGTGCTCACTTTGTCGGGCGTGATGATGTAAACATGAGCAATGTAAATCAAAAGTTCATGCAGTCGGCAGGCAGCCTTAAGGATAGTGTTTTTTCCGGTGCTTCCTTCGCAGCTTCCACCCTTGCTAAAGGTTTAGTCCTTGGAGGTGACGCAGGCGAAGCGGCGCGGTTGCTCTCCGGCTCCGGTGGTTCCGGTGGTTCCGGCACTACTTCCAAAGGTGGTACTTACATAGCCAAACTGAAGGACGGAACAAAGGCCAACATTGCTTCGGGGGTCTCTGTTTCTGATTTCCAGAAAACATATGATAATATCGCATCCCTGAAAGCATCCGTCAACAGTAACCGTAATTCATCAAACATAAGGTTCGATACTAAAATCCGGAGGGCCTTCTCGTGATCGTCGGCGGATCTCTCCCGAGCAATGTGAGCCTTAGCTATGGCCTTGAGGCCCTTGCACCCACCGACCCCAAAACGGGCGAGCAATACCTATGCACGGACACTAAGAAGCTGCTGGTGTGTTACTTGGATAACTCCTGGACCGAGGTAAAAAACCAGAGCACAATAAACAACGTCATGGTAAATGCTCTGAAGATCGCAACCTTAAACAACATGACCTTACAGGGAATCAATAACGGTATCGTTGACACCTTCACGGACTCTAACAATGTGCTCCTTACCGGACTGGCGCTTAGTTCCGGTGCTCTCGTGGCCTCCGGGGGAAAAATATCAGCAGTAGGCGTTATATATGACGGCTATTCCCTCAATTATCCAGCATCAAAGGTTAACGACGGCTCTTATAGTGGTGGTTCATGGCTGGCCACTGATGGGGCCATTAACCACTACATAGGGCTAGATTTGGGGAGCGTTAAAACAATTAATAAAGTAAAGCTCTATCAAAATTGGAGCCCTGACTATGGTTTTGATGACTTTGTTATAGAGGTCAGCAATGATAATTCTAACTGGTCTATTGTAAAAACAGTTCTCGGATACTATGCTAACTGGACTGTGGGAAACAATGAGTTTACCTTTGATACTGTGGCCTGTAGGTACATTAGGGCGAGGGGTACAAACAGCAATGGACAAAGTTATAACGGAGTATTAGAAGAATTCGAGGTTTTCTATGATAGCGCACATGTAACTGTCGAAAGCACTAACATAATCCTGGATGCTGCTATAAGTCAATGTAATGTTATTGTACTGGTAGATTATGCCAACCTGGCCGATACAACCTTATCCGTAAGCGTTGACGGTGGTAATACTTGGGTCGAGTGCTCCAATGTGGAAAAGTCAACAAACCAGAACAACGGGTACTATTTGACGGGCACGGCAACGATAACGGACACAGGTACACAATTACGCTATAAGATAGAATCCGATAGTTTATCCACTGTTTACGGGGTTGGTGTGTCATGGTAAGGCTTCACCTCTCAACACAGAGGAATGACATCACAGAAAAGATCGACAAGGCCCTATTAGACTATGGCCTTATCACTAAGGAACAAAAAACCGCAATGCAGGCACTTAGGGCAGGTGGTAAAAAATGAATCTTGCAAGACTTCTGATGCTGCTTAAGACAGGAGTCAGGGCAAACTGCGTGATTTCCCTGAAAGAAATCACCTTTTCCCTGGTAATAGGAAGCGTGGAATAATGGACGGGCTAGACACTGCGATTTTATCAATAACAACAAGCGCAAGCCTTCTTATTAATGCTAGTGTCTGGTACAAGTTAGGCAGAATAGCGGACCGCGTGGAAAAATGCGAGAATTACAAGATTTCCCCTAAATCAGATGTGTAACTATTTTGAGTTACACTTTTGATTTATTTGATTTGAAAATGCTTATATAGTGTGCGTCACAATTAGATTTTATCCGACTAACCATCGGATAAAAAATCCAAAGGACGTAAAAAGCATGTATAACGGAAATAAACGCAGTTCTAGCACTAGCGCTAGGCAACTATTTTTGGACGACATAGCAGAGACCAGGGAGTATCTTGCAGAAATGCAGGAGCACATAAAGGAAATCTGCGAGAGCGAAGAGTTAGAATACCCCCAGAGGGGCAGAGGACGCAGGGGAATGCATCCAAATTTCCCGTATGCGCTTAGTTTTAGGCTTAGGGGATACTCACCCCAGGAAGCCGCCGAAAAGTACGTTCAGTGCGAATCTGGACGGGCTATCGAGCCTGTACACTCTGACCCTGTGGGGTGCTGCTGATGTTTCGAGTTACTGTCATGTGTCCGTACTGCGGTCATCGAAATACGGTCAGTTTTGAGGATTCAAAGCCTGTTCTTGTTTCTTGTGAGTCTTTCGATGAAGGGGGCTGTAAGAACTTCTTTGTCGCAAAGGTACTCATAGAGGCCGTGGTAGGTCTGCCTATACAAGATAATGACGGGGTGCTATAATGTCCTGGCGTGTCGTGGTCCTGTGCTGGTCCCTCACTTTGCTGGTGGCCTTCTTGACCGTTATCCAGTTGCCGAGGTGATAGCGTGGGCGATAATATCTGCTGGATGTGTGGCTCTGAGTATGATCTGTTCCCTGTGGCCTGCTCTTGCGTGGGTGAATGTACCTGCGGGGCTTCCAGGGGTGAATACATCTGCGGGACCTGCCGGGGCGATTACGTTGAGTAAGTGCGCGGAATGTTCCGAACACTATCCCCTCCTTCTGAATACCTGTTTTCATTCCTGCGAACAGGTCCGCAATGATCGCGGGGAATGGGTCTCCAAGGTCCTGGCCTGCCCTCATTTCAGGAAGGCCCCCGAGTTCATGAGCTACAAAGAGTTTGCAGAACTCCGGGGTTATGCCTGATGCCGGATACCGAAATATGCGGGTTCTGTGAGCACTACAAGCCCACAGACGAACAGCCCCGTATTTGGCGCTGTGCGCTTTCCGGGTATCCTGTACTATGGGATGACACCTGCACGGGCTTTGACAGGGCACAGAATCCCCTCTAAACGTCTTTTTTGATCGGGGTAGGCGTAGCCTTGGCTATCACAGAGAGGGACCTAACCAGGATGGTTAGGTTATGTGCAGAGCAGCCTTATACAGTGGGTCAACTGTCGGACCTCCTGAAGATCCCCTATTCTACAATATACAATTTTTTAGGAACTAAAAAAGGACAGTTCTATCTTAAATCTAAAAAAATAGACGGCCTTCGATTTTTGCGCGCCGTGCCCGAAGGGCATTACTTGATTAAGGGACAGGCAAAACTCAAACCGTATACCAAAAAGCACAACAGCAGCCCGTACGAAGAACTAAATAATAAATGGCGTGAGCATAAGATACCGGACAACACCAGCCACCAAAGGAAGTTAGCCATCCGGAAGATAGCCACTATTAACGGATTCGGGGGTACTGTTGAAATAATCGACAACGGAGAAAAGAAAAGGGTCTTCCGGTTCTTCAGTGATTATCATGAAAAGGTGTACAACGACTGCCTGCAGTTGTTCCGGGAATACCTGGAAAAGATCAATAACCTTGAACTATGCTTCGAGCCCCTGGAAGGCTTCTTCGGCGACACCCTGGTAAAGCCCTACGCTACACGGTTTAATTCCACCCCTAAACAGATTACCTTAAGGGAGAACTACGAAAAGGCATGGAAGGGCGGCGAGCTTCAATATGATAAGGCTTCCTTCGTCACCCTGACCACCGACCCAAAGCGGTTTAAGAACCTGTGGGACGCAAACAAGCAGTTTCAAGCCAACTGGAACAGGTTAATAACCTACCTCCGGCGGAAGTACAAAAAGGAATTACCTTATGTCTGCGTCCGGGAATTCCAGAAAAACGGAAGGGTACACTTCCACATAGCGATTTTTGGCGTACACCTGCCGCCAACCAAGAAGAACCACCCATATAATAACCCTATCTCTAAAATATGGAAACGCTACGGGCAGGGCCAAATTACAGACGTAAAGAGCCTGATCTTAAAAGACGGCGTGTTCCAGTGGGAGCATGACAAGCCGGGAGACTGCAAAAAGGACGAGTCCCCGATGAAGTACTTAAAAAAGTACCTCATAAAAGCGCAGTGGGACGAATCCGCACAGTTCCAATACTGGATATACAATGCTCGATACTACACTTACTCAAAATGCCTTCACCGTACCCCAAAAAGAAAGCGCACGAAATCGTTTTATCAGTATGTGGGTACGATTGACCACTTAGCGGGCAAATTCTACCGCAGGAAAGGGCGGACGTACAAAAGTAAGGGTGAATACTACTTCACGGAAAGCTCAAAAGGCTTGCAGTGGCACGAATGCGCTTTAGGGTCCGGGCAGTCTCCCCCAGGTCCCCCGCCGGCCAAAGAGCCTGAGCACTACGGGTTTTTGACTGCAAACTACATGCAAAATAGGCGCAAAAAAATGTAAAAATAGTCAAAATTGCATACAAAGACCTGAGGTAAAACATGGCAGAAGATACAAAAACTAAAATCCCTTGCCCCCTCTGCGGGGAATTGTTCGACAAAAGAGGCTTAAACGGGCACATCAGGACACACAAGCAGGAAAAACCGGAAGGCGTAAACTATCAGTTCGATGATGTCCCCCAGGAAGAGCCGGAGGAAGAGGAAGATAACTATACCTGCGGAGCGTGCGGGACTGAGATAAAGGAAGGTACGCCGACCTGTCCAGGCTGCGGGGGTGCTTTTGAATGGACATAACCCCGGATGACCTTTTTGATAAGCGACCTGTTCCGGCTTCTCAGCCTGCAACCGATGCCGATTACCTGGGAGCGATTGAGCGCATACTAGACAAGGCGGACGGCTTCTTAAATACCCCGCTTTGCGGGGGATACGCAATTTTCAAACAATTCGCAAAACGATATTGAAAATGATAGCAGGCTAAAGCGCGAAAAGGTGCTGACAAATCACAGATATGGCAAAACTGGTCCGGAAAGATATCAGGCCATTGGTAAGGTCCTGCGAGAGATCGACATAAGGCCAGTTCAGCAGGAAACCGGAGAACTGTTTCAGGAATATCTCGAAAGGATCAAGGACGCGAGGATATACCTGCAGCCTAACCCGGAGCTTGATCTATTTGGGCAATGTATCGAGCTCGAATATAAAACTCGGTTCAACGATGAGAGCCGGAAAAAGCAAGAGGTAGCGAAATACCTTAAGGTTTGGGAACAGGCAGAAACCCGTACCTCTTGGAATCATGCCGTTCTTTTGACTCTGACAACGGACCCAAAACGCCAGCCTAATCTATGGATAGCCAATAAAAAAATGTCAAAGAACTTTAACAGGCTCATGTCGCATCTAACCCGGAAACTGGGATATAGGCCCGCGTACCTGTGTGTTAATGAGTTCCAGAAAAACGGCAGGCTTCACCTGCATATAGTTTTTTTCGGCCTTCGCTATCTTCTCGGAAAGGATGTTATGGTCTACCTCTGGAAGAAATACGGTCAGGGGGAAATAGTAGACTTCAAGCGCCTGAGAAAAGACAAGGGAACCGGGTGCTTTGAATGGGAGGGCTCCCGGCCGTCAGACTGCAAGCAGGGCGAGAGGCCGAGCACCTACCTTAAAAAATACATAATCAAGAACCTCTACGACGAAGGCGCAAGTATGCAATACTGGGTCTACAATACCAGGTTTTATTCATATTCCCGGCGGTACTTTGTCGGCCTGACATTCCGCAGGATCTCGCGGGGATTGTATGTTTTCCTCGGAGTTTTTTATAACGGTGGAGCCGGGGCAATGGCCAGCCGTCCTGGTCATGCCCTGGGGATAGGCAGGCCGCCAGATCCACCGAAGGAAAAGAACCCGGATATAGAGCTACTTGATAAGCTTTGCATGCATGGAACCGGGAACGCCTTCACTACAGCTTATGAAATTTGCAAAAAGGCGATAGCATGAAGAAACAAAATTTAGAACAGATAAACAGCTCGAACAGCCAGACGAACAACCGCGCCGGAGCTTCCGACAACGCCAAATAAAGGAAGATAACTATGGAACTGATACACGGGGATTGCAGACAGGTAATGAAGAAGTTTCCGGGTAACTCCTTTGATATTGTCCTGACATCTCCACCTTTCAAAGACGAGGATGCAGAGGGTGATTACTGGCAGTTCTATGATGCGTTTTTCCAGGAGGCCCTGAGAGTCGCAAGTAAAGCAGTCCTGATAATTCAAAGTGCTACTAGGCTAAACGAAATTATAACCCGTTATCCACCTAAAAGGACTATGATATGGGGTAAGGGTGTGATTGCTGCCAGCTGGAGATATAATCCTATCTTTGTGTATCAGCTCTCCGATGAGTACAAAGTGAATAAGTATATCTGGACTGATACGTTAGGGGTCACTCCTGTTAACGGTTGTAACAAAGCGCATCCATACCAGGATCCGGACAGTCTTTATTATGAGCTCCTGAAAATGTTCAAGGGATGCTACACGGTTCTTGATCCTTTCTGTGGATCAGGTACTACTCTTAGGGCATGTGAAGAACTTGGCCTGCGGGGAGTTGGAATAGACATTAATCCAGATCACTTAACATTGTGTCAGTCGATAAAAATAGGGAGTAGACAGATTGAATTAATTGTCTGAACCGCCAATATAAGGACGTGATACCTATGATGACCGTAAAAGAACTTATTAAAGAACTTAAAAAAAATGTCGCAGAACATGCCCGTTGCTGTCAAATACTTCGATAATTCAGAGGGAGAAATTGGCGGCGCAGTTACCAGTGTAGATATTGGCGACGACTCAAAACTAATCCGGGACGGCGAGAGCCCCACTGTATTTGTATTGATATGTGCCTGAACACCCTAGATAAGGAAATTACTTTCACTTTCCTTGCTTTTGTTTTATATATTATTGGAAACTATTTTCATTCATGCATTATAAAAAGGAAAGATACAGAAGTGGGGAAAAGGCATTAACTCCCAAAGAATATGATAAATTATTTTCTGTAGTTGACCGCCTAGAAGATGAGGTCTGCTTTAAACTGGCTATTTCTATAGGAGCTCGTCGGGAAGATCTTGCAAACATCAAGGTAAAAGACATAGATATTGATGAGCTTAAGTTATCATTTTATGAGGACAAAAAAGACCGTATTCATACAGTGCCGTTAAGTCCTGAAATGGCACGATTAATTAAGCAGTTGTTAAACTCCCGTGGAAAAAATCAGACAGTTGATTTATTTCCATTCACCGGACGTACAATGTATGACAGGCTACAAAAATACTGTATCAAAGCAGATATTCCAACAAGGCCGTTTCATGCCCTCAGAGCTACGTGTATCAAGCGTTGTCAGGCTGCAGGGTGGACTCCTGAGCAAGTGGCAAAGCTCACCGGAGATACTATTTTTGTGATCCTGGAGCATTACGCATGGCCCAGCTCTTCGGAAATGCAAGAGGTGGCCATGGAAAAGCCAGTAATTTAGTCCATCTTTTTTTTTGTAGAGCACAGTTCCGCCCACCCGGCCAGGCTACACCCTGGCCCAAATCCAGGCAAATTCCGGAAATTGTCGGCAGGGCACCGGGTCCATCCTGGCTTGACAGGTTCCCAAGGATGGCTGTTTTTTCAAAACATATATTGTTTATTAATTATACTTCCGCCGTTTCCGCTCCTTCTGTCTCTTTCATCCAATCTCTCATCTGCCGTTGTGATACCCCTGTAATCTCTTCAAGCTCTTTCCACTGATAGTGGTCCCTGACTATAGGCAACAACTTAAGAGCGCACTTGCTTTGATTTACCAGCTTTCTAATCCTATTTCCATCAATGTCCTTTTTCTCCCCCGTCATTTCCTTGATAACACCATCATAGAAGGAATTAGCATATGCTTCTTTCATTGCCAAGTACTTAGCCCAAACTTCTTCAGGTGGATGGGGTATATACAATGGATCGACCTTAATGTGCTGTCCATCGCCCTGGTGCAAAATAAACGGCTCTAAGTTTGTAAAATCATATACCGGATTGTGCTTAATCACAAAATACTTTGATACTCCAACCCTATGTTTTCTGTCAATGGTCTTAGTTTCAATAATCCCATGCATCAGGATTTTAACTTGCTTTTCAATGAAATTAATAGATGGCACTGTAAAAATAACGCATAAATTCAGGTGCCTGAAAAGCTGAGCCACAAAGCCAATAAGTTTCACCTGGACCTTCATCCATTCTTTTGACGATATCCCGACACCTGCTTCATCAAATATAATTGCCTGCCCCGGTTTCATGGTCCTGATAGTCTCCATGAACTGTCGCGGCGTAAACACAACTCTGGGATTTTTCTCAAAACTGGAGTCAATCCTGCGGGCCAGCTCTACAGCCTGAGCACTTTTCCCAGATCCTGTAGGGCCGACCATTACCACCATGTAATTACGGTCCTCTTCATTTATTCTTTTCCTGGCCATTCTGGCTATGATATCGCAAGAATCATTCACCATTATAGCCGCCTCCATGGCCCGTTGATGCAGAAGGCATAAACATCTTCCGATGAGCTAATTTCATCAAAGCCCTGTGTTTTTTGACAATCCTGTAATTCCCGATCTCTGCGGCGCTCGCTCTCATCTGATTTAGTGTTTCTCCTGTTGCCTCGCCAGTTTTCATTATGTCTTCAAGTTCTTTGTCATACTGTGTGTCATTATACGGGCAAAGAACAGTCTCAAGCAGATCAATTAAATTAGGAATTGCACCCTGATTATTGAAAAGATAACATTCCATAATGCTCTGATTGATCATCTGAATAGTCTCTGACAAATCATACTGACGTTCTGAACTTCCATGCCGAAATGAACTCATAGTATCATCCAAGCTTTTTTGAAATCACTATTGTATCATCATCCTTTACAGTCAAAGCAACATGCTCTCCGTGTTTTCCCCATTTCGGGGGAAGAGTTACTGAAATCGACGTCCCTTGCTTCATAATTCTACGAATAAATAGATTTTTTAAACTTGGCATATTAATCAATAGTACTATATATTTAGAATATTTATCTATATCGCTAAACAAAAACAGATTGTCATTTATTCATATAAATTATTATGCATTATTATATCATTATATGTTTAAATATATAGAATACATACTATCTATTGTCAGGATGTGAGAAATAAAAAATGAGTGCAAATAGTTATCTCTTCAAACACGATACCCGCGGCCAGATGAACGGCATAGTAATGTCTGTTCTGTCCATGCTGGTTCTGATTGCATTTGCGGTCATTATTTTCTTTGCAATCTTTGATGCCGGATCAGACGTGATCGACGAAAACGATTCCGAAGCCCAAACATTGTTTGGTAAAGTAAAAACAATGGGTATTACAGTGATAGGGCTTCTGATCATTGTCCCACTTGGTGCGGTAGCCATGGTCATCATGGGTATCTTCTACTTCAAAAACAGAGGCTGATTAGATGTTTTATTACATCTATCTTCTCTTTTTTATTTTGTCAGTTGTTGTTTATGTAATGTCTTTTCTGAACATTGATGAAAACGACAAAAAAGTTATTACTATACTCTCTGCGCTTTTATTCTTGTTCCTGGCCGGTCTATCTCTTCAAGTTGAATATTTGCTCCAAGACGGATCCATAATTACACGCACTGACTGGATTTCTCTATTTATCTGTTCAATGCTCACATGCACGCAGGCTCTGCGGCTATTCTTCATTACATATACAATACAAGGAGCTGTTCAAAATGGATGATCTGAACCCATATTTCATTTCAAACGCCGGGCTTGCGGAACTGATAGGCAAACCTGGCGACCTGTCAAAAGAATTTATAAAAAAACATGAACCGTTCACGGACAAAGCATTCCCATTCAGTAACCTGACCGAGACCGAGCTTTCAAAAATATTTGACGACCTGTTTATTAACTCAATCCAAAAGCGCAGCCGTATGACTCGCTGGGAAAAACAGCAATTCTATGACCGCAACGATTTCACCCAAATACGGGCCATCCTGACCGCGTCCGCATCCCTGGGTAAAGACGGGTTCCTTGTCAAGCGCATCACATCCAGCTACAAGAGCATATCAATGACCTCCGGAGACGGAGTAACAAAACGCGGACTCCTGGGCGGCATGTTCAAACACAATAACGGAGGCGAGCCGGTTGATTGATCCTATTTTCCTCTATATAGCAATATTGACATTATTGTGCCTGCTGGCACTAGTGCTACTGATCAACGCATTCATTGTCCTAATGTTTCCCTGTATTCCCGTGCTGATTTTCTCCAAACGCTTTGTCATGGAGGTGTACAGTGATGGCGTGCTCGAATTCAAAAAAGCAAAAACAATAGGAGGGGCATACATCACAAAAACAGGTACTTTCTTCCTCGAAAAAAAAGATGTCCTTTCTCTCCATGGCAAAAAATGCGTCATAGCTCACGCATCAAGTGATTCAAAAGTAATTCGTCCCGAGGTCCAGCCCGTTCTATCAATTATGAAAAAACTCAACGTTGACACTCGTGAAAAGCTTGTAGCCGTGTGGTCTGCTCCTCTGATTTCAAAAGAAGCGTACGAAAAAATGCTGATTGCAACCGGGCAGGGTGACATCAATGAATAATTTTGCCGTCGATTTCGGAGATTCAGTACTGATCAAGTCCAACAAAGTATCCTATACTCTCTCAAAAGACGAGTACAATTACGTCAAAACAATATTGGACAATGGAATCAAGCTAGATAATACGTCAATGGTCATCACTCCTCACGACATTGCAGGTTTCCTAAATGAAAGCAACCCCGAAGCCGAAAACGTGGTTACAGAAGTCAGTATTATGAGGGCCCTGAAAGGAGCCGGGAAAGAGAACTTCAAAATCATTGCATGGGCGTTTGCCTTCTTCATGGTTATAATGGGTTTCGTCATTGCCTATGTAGTCATCACCAACGATGCAGGAAGCTCCCTGAGCGCAGCCGCCAACACCGCAGCATCAGGAGTATCAATAACTTGAGGTCATGATAATGCGCGTAATTTCAATTATTGTCCTTGTCGCTGTCCTGCTGTTGATGTGTGGGACGGCAAGTGCATACATCCAATACAGACCTGCCACAAATCAAATCCAAATCTATCTCGAAACTACTTCAGCCAATATGTCTGTGATAGATGCAGCACTTGAAATACAAAATGATCCTACCTATGGGGGTCCATATCCAGACGTTGTTACGTATAATGAAACTGGTCAATACTGGATTGTTAATGCTTTTATCAATTTAGCTGGAACAGTTACTTTAGATATATCAGATACCAATGTGCGGTTCAACAACACCGTAAATCAAAACGGCATATTGGGTTCCACCGACACTACACTGATTATAAAAAACTCATCACTGATGTCAGTTACGGATAGCTCCGGAACAACTGCAAATACTAACTATGCTACTATGGAAAAAATAGAAGCATATAATGTCAGTATCGAAGATGTTTCATTTTCGTATTTTGACCACGTATATGTATCTGCCAATGACAAAGTATATGACAAACTGACATTTGTTGGCTGCGACTCAGATGTTTTTTTGGTCAGACTGAGTGACAATATAACAGTTTCAAATAGTGAATTTTTTGATTCTGTTGGAACTCATCTGCGAGTGTATTCTTCATCAAATGTTACAATACACGACATTGTGTCAACAAATGCAGGAGACTATACATCTCCAGCAACAGGCAGACATAACGTCGTAATTGGTGATGATGTAGCCGGAAGAGAAGTTGTTAATTTTGAAATATATAATGTGACAGCTAGCGGTGCCGGGTGGTCGTCGATTGACACTGAATCAAATGCAAATACCAGAAACGGGTACATCCACAACTGCACAGTAATCAATAGCGGTCACAATGCTTTTGATATACACGGTGGTTTCAACATTACTCTATATGACTGTACTGCCACGGATTCTGATGCTGAAAATTTTATGATTACAAGCGGTGACACGTCGCAGGACAATACTGGAAATATCACGCTTGAAAATTGTAATTCTATTGGTGCGGCAGGCTATAAAGTATCCGGGGTCAACACTTTCAAAATTTTAAATTGCACTGCTACAAATCCAAATGTTCAACCCTTATCAATGCTAAAAGCCCTCGATGGTTTTATATCCAATTTCAAGAGCAGTGGCGGTACGACCGGTGCAGTCTTGCAGTGGGATACGACAACAAATACGCCATCACGTAACATATCTATTATCAATTCTGATTTTGGTGGTGACGTTGAATTATATAACGCATATGATATTTGTATTGTCAATACCAACAATACTGTATATTCAGGTGCGGGAAATCATAATTACACTGTATTGTATCCACTCAATGTTCGTGTACTGAACACCGAAGGACAACCGGTAGACAACGCAATGATAACAGTCACCGCATCAACATTCAGTCTAAACGGATTTGGTGAAACAGTAACAACAGCATACACAGATAGCACTGGAAAATTGAATGAATCCCAGCTTATCTATGTGGCTGATTTCTTGAGAGATTCTAGTGCAGGATACACATATTATATTGTTGATGTGACAGCATCAAAGGACGGCGAAACAGATAGTGAACTCGCTATCAATCCAGATGCAACTTGGCGCTCTTCTGACATTGACAATCTTAACGGAACATTGTACATTTTGATTTTGGACGTCGAAGGCACCGGCGACCCCATACTTGTAATCACTGACTACTCACCAGCTGACACAACGCCAGAAATCACCGTGGGCAACAGCCAGGATTTCAGCATCACAACTTCCAAGCTGGCAAACATATCCTGGCTGGTTGATTCTGTTTCACAGGAAACAAACAGCAGCGTAACAACTGACTACTACACCTATACAGGAGCAGTAGCCGGTGAGCACAATGTAACTGCAATGGCCGTGAATGGCACGGATTTAGTACAGCAGTCTTGGACGGTCACTGTGAGTGCGGCAAGCAGACCAAGCACTCCCACAAATCCAGACCAAGAAAGCGCATTACAAAAAACAAAATCCATATTTGCCCTTGCTATTGGCCTGGTCCTAATAGCCATCATGTCTATGGTGGCAATAACTCTCATACTTGCGTTCAACACAGGTCAGTTCAATTCTACAATTGCAATGGTTGTCCTGGCCGAATTAGTAATATCCGCCTTTGCCGTGATTATTTTCTACTCCATATATGGAGCGTTGACCTAACAAGGAGGTAAACAAATGTCCGACGACCCAAAAAAGAAAAAACGTGACAGAAAAAGACAGTCCCAGCAGAAACACGAAGTAAACTACCGAAAGTACCGGCAGAAAAAGAAGTGATCTAATGCCAAACATCACGGTACCCAGATCTTCTAACGCCAGCAGCTCAAGTCCACACCCCCAAAAAAACAACTTCGGGGGCTCCAGCGACGGCAACCTTGCAGCACGTCGGGCAGATAGCCGCTCAGGTGAGAGCCCGGACGAATACAGGGAGCGCGTAGAATCAGAAAAAGCAGCAGCTTCCCAGACCACAAGAACCAACGTCAAAATAGAAAAGATATCCCCTCAAGACAATGTGCCCTCTCCTGTGGCTCCTGGGTACCGTGACCAATATCTCAAAGATCAGGAAGCAAAAAAACAGCAACAGACATCACGAACAATCACTCCAGAAGAAAAACAGGCTATTGTAGACCGCTATGATAGCTCTCCTTTGAGGCCAGATAAGGTAAAAGACAAATTAATAGAAGCTCCGGTATTTAATCCGTCTTCTCCGCAAACTGCAACAGCAACAGAATTACGGCGTAATGTAGTCCAATCTCAAATAGATCAGACTGCAGCCAATACTCCATTTCTGAAGACTCAAGAGCAGCAGTTAAGAGAAGCTGAACAAAAAGAGCAGGCTGCAGCAATGAACTTAGGAAAGTTTGAACCGTATGCAAGCAAGTATGAATCAAGAGTCTCTAATTTCCTATCTCCTTTAACTGGTAGCTCCGTAAGTGCTGCACGTTTTGCGGGTGGATTTGCCGAAGCAATCGCCTTCACTCCTACAGCAATACCACGTGTGATTGTGGGCCTCGGCAGAGATCCTGGAGCCACAGTTCAGGGCGTCGTACAGGGAATACCCGAACAGGTCATAGCAGATCCTGCAAGAGGATTAGGGCAGGTGGCCGGCATGGTTGTAGGAGGTAAAGCTCTTGCAAAAGGGGGCTCTGCAATCAAAAGCAAGCTCCCAGCAGTTGCAACCGGGGAACAGGGATTTCTTGTTAAGACAAAAGTACTCGAAATAGCAGACGTTCCAGAGCCCGGAATAAAACCAACAATCCAGGCAGAATATAGAGGCTCTGCGTTTGGTATTGATAATTTCGACATCACAAAATTCAACAATGAGATTGCACCTTTGAAGCCCACGAATGCAGCAGGCAGAGAAATATTTGTAGGAGAAACAAGGAACAGTCTCACAGATATCTATTTCAAATTAGACTCTGAACAGGCAGCGCAGCTATCACAACGTTATACCGGCAATGTCCGAAACATCAAAACGCCAGAAGGGTCATTTGTGGAGTTTGAGCCAACAGGGAAAATTGAACCGCCTATATATGAAAGATCTGGTGCCAGAATTCCAACTGCAGAGCCTGAACTGATTGGCAAAATGCCCGGGTCCAATGTAAAACCCTTTGGTACTGAAGGAGGCGCTTCTATCAGACTTGAAAAACGCGTAAACCTTCAGAAAGGAGATCTTTCTCTCTCTAATTCAAACCGTCAATTGCTGCCGGAGTTCACTACCACAATTGAAGGGAGGGGTAAAGTTGTCACAGATTTTGACATTAATGAGTTTTATGGCCCACCAGCAACTAGAGATCCTCTACAGCTTGAATCCGGTGTTTCAATTATAGAAGCTCAGAGAAAAGGATTTTTTGCTTCTGAAGAAGCAATACTTAATCCTCGTAAACAAGTAAGAGAGTACAAAATAGGTGAAATGCCCGAAATGCAAACTCGTTTTGTCCGTGCAGAAAAGCCACTTGCACTGAAAGAGACAAAACCAAGCGGTATTTCGATATCCGAGCAAAATTTCATTGAAGAATTGTATAGGGATGCTGCAGGCAAAAAAGAAAGGCAAGTATCACCTGAAAATATGTTCAATATAGAACGTAATGGTAAACCATCACAGCGCAATGCACTATTACCATTAATCCAACAAGGTGCAAAACCTGCAGCAATTCCCAACGCTAATGTTTTCTCCGGTGTTATTGATTTACCTGATATAATCGATTCACAGGATATCTCTCCGGCTCCTTATCCAAGCCCAAAGCCATCATCACGTAAGTCCGGCAAAAAGTCCTCTGCTATTCCAAATAGTGTAACAGTTGACGCAATTCCAGGCTTTCAAGTCCCAAAAATCAAGACAAATCTCCCATTTGAAAAGAAAAAGAAAAAATCTTCTTTTCGAAAAAGCAAAAAAACATCTGCCTGGGATTATGGCCGAAACCCGAACGAATTCACAAATCCACTTGATATTGACATACGGAGGCTCTTCTGATGGGCGCAGTATCTGCATGGCTTGAGGCTATCGGAGGATTTGTAATATTAGCCTTTGGGCTATCTATCGGCTCATTAATCATCTCTATTCCAATTGGGATTGGTATTGCTATGGGTGGAGATGCTGCCAATATCATGGAGATCATCAAAAGCGTCTTCTTCAAATTGGTGCCGGTAGGAATTATCATTGCACTTGTGCTGTATGCATTCATCAATTCAACATCGAATGAGGACGATAGCAGATGGCGCAGATAAAATACGTTGTATTTTTGACGTTGTTTTTTTTTATCATATGCAGTACAGCAAATGCATATGAGCTAAGTGAGCAATACAGCGCATCAGAATATGTCATTGGCACTTCTTCATACTCATTGATGAAAACTCAGGTTCATACTGTAGATCCTGGGTATTATTTTTCAGCCGTCAACATGAGCTTCCAGGGAAAAGGAGACAGTAGTTCACCGCACACTCACTACTACAAAGTCACGGCACAGGCCGCAGGACAAACCGAAGTTACGGTATGGGAAGAAAGCGCACAAATTCTTATGTGACCAAATACGGAAACATCAGCTATGGAAGTTTCTATTATGACGGTGCAGATGTCACGATCCGTTTTTATGGTAGGTATTCAGGGACATATGATGATGTATTCATCCGTAATGTGTATAGCCGTGGGTACCTCATTCCAACCACCCCGGAAATTATTGTAGGCAACGAAACCACTTATGAAAATGTGACAAACCGGTTAGAATATCAAATATCGGGAGTTGGAACTCCTTCAGTTGATGTTTTTGTAGATGATACGTTGCTCGATACGTTCACCGATGGGTTCGGTAGTCAAATTATTTACCTCTCTGATTATCCTGGGATTAGTGAAGGGGAACACTCGTGGTACATAAACGCAAGTTCAGAATGGAGAGGAAATACTACTTACAATGAAACTGTACCGATCACCATTACAGTTGATACGACTGCTCCTACAGCACTGCAAGCAATTACTATTCCGAATTCTAGTAATGTGGCTGTAGGCACAGAATATCAAATACAGATAGAATGGTATGATATCCACATGACAGATGCGGAATTGTATGTTGATTCGGGGGATGGATATGAATATACTGACGGTGCAATCCTTGATCCCGGTACAGATTGGTCCTATTTCAACATATATACTGATGACTATCTCGGAAAAACTATTGACTGGTATGTGATCGGATGGGACGAAACCAATTCAGGCCCAAGCGGCAACGGTAATACTTACACAGTATCAGGCTCATTTAATGTAGTCCTGGATGGATTGCAGATATACGTCTATGACGAAACCACCGGTGATTCAATACTTCCTTCATCTGTAGTTGTCTACAATGAAAATCTGAGTGTCAATGCGGCAATCAATGGCACGACAAACGTATCAACAGTTAGTTATTCGACCATCAATGACGGAAAATATGTTGTGCAGGTATCAGCTACTGGGTATTATTCCAGACGATCAATAGTAGACATTGATGTCACAACCATCAGCGAGCTGGATGTTTATCTGATTGATGAAGATGAAATTGTGATCTACGATACAATGAAATTAGTGGATCAGCTTTACACATACGACTATCAAGACGTAATTCTAGAACTATCAAAACCAATGGGTAATGGCACAGCCGTTGTTTATTCATCTTACCTTGATTATACAGGCTCCACAGCAACTTATCTCATAGCTGCAGATCAGTATCTCTTAAAGATCATCACTCCTGATAACACAATTAACTACGGGTGGATGACACCCGACGCAGACGGGGAAATCTCGGTAATTCTGCGTCAATATGTTTTTGCTGACGCATTTGATGATTGGATTCAATACAACTATGCAGAATCAAATGAATCGATCTCTTTTGAATATGAAGCCGAAAACGTAGCCAATGCATCAATGATCATTTTGAATAAAGATATTGAGGTCTACAACACAACATCCGCAACGGATGCCGGGTCATTTACATACCTGATCCTTGACGATGGCATTTATTACATTCACATCCTCGTAACTACTGAATCCGGCCTGCAGTTTGTGAAAAACTCTGTAATTGAAGTTGGAGATACAGCCATCCTTGAGCCATTCCCAGAATCGTATTCATTGGCCGTCAAATCAATTATTGTCTTATTCATAATAATTGCCGGGGTGCTGGCTCTGTCCTCATACAGGATAGACCTGGCCGGGATCTGGTGCGGTGGGTCTTACGCCTTCGCCGTGTTTCAAGACTGGTGTTATGGAAATCTTCTGACAGTCTCAATAATTGGTATTGCCTGCTTTGCAGCCGTCGTAAAATTCCATAGGAAAGACAACAGGAGCTTAAACTGATGATCTACGAAAACGTACAGCGGTACGCTTATTTTGTCATGTGCTTGAACATAGGGTTCATGCTCCTGGCTGGCGCTGGAATCTTCCCCACATCCTCCTATTCTATAGGTGGATACAATCTGATGCAATCGCTATATAATGATATCTCTGAAATTACATCCTCTTTTGAAAATGCAAGTGGCGGCCTTGATTATGCGTTGGTAGCGGGGTTTGCGATAATCAATGGAATTCAGATCATCATCAAATTCATAGGCATGATATTGCTTGCTGTTCCTGCAATATGTCAACCTATCGGTATTCCTGCATTGATTTACGTTCCTCTTGGGGTCCTGGTGGATTGCATTGTCCTATATGATTTTGGAAAACTGATTCTCAAGGTGGTCTAATGAAACTGCTTATTGCATCATTTATTATTCTGCTTCTGATGCCTGCAGTAGCATGCGCAGATTTTCCGAACGAATCCCAGCTTGAGAACTCGGGCACGTATTTCTATATTAACAACATGACAAACATCTCTGTAAATGCAAGCATAGGCGATAGCACTTTTTTTGACAGCCTGCTTTCATGGGATCACAACGAAAGCCAATATAGTAACCTTGCAAGAATGGCAGGTTCACCATTGACCTATTGGGTGTCTCTGGTTGGCTATTGGGCCTATGTCGCACTAATCGTCATTACTCTTGTATTCGTTCATGGCAAGCTTAAAAGTATTGAAATCACGGGCATAATAATGATGCTGATGTCCCTGCTTGTCATAATCCCCTCAGCTACGGACATTCTTATAGTGCCCTCCTCTGTCCTGGTTCTGCTCTACACCTTCACAGGTCTTGGATTAGGGGCCATGCTCTATGGACTTTTTTCAGGAAGTGATTAAATGTATTTCATAAACCGCAGCAAATCAGGAAAGGACCGGGCCGTGCCTGTTGAACAATTCGATTTACGGCGCATCGATCGCTCAATCATGACAGATGTCAGGGTACTGGACAAAAAAGGGAGGAAAATCTGTAAGGGGATTGACATTGAAACGTTTGAGAGGAAATTCAGATGAATGAAATGCCTTACCTGAACTCCTCTCAGCTTTTCGTCCCGGAGATCGTGCACCAAGATCCTAACTGGGTTCAGTTGTTTCTTCTTCTCGAATGCTGCTATAATGTCTTAATTCTATTCCTTTTGAGAAACAAAGAAGAATATAGTGCAAAATACTTTTGTCTTGCTTCAATTGCCTCGGTTGTTGCCTTTTTATTTATTTATTGGGCGTGGATATATTTTGATTGCTATATTTAACCAAAAATACATAAGGAGGTGATCCGAT
>OBLN01000201.1_pt1 | contig 22131 bp, 20 predicted proteins | sample 1519301 | NCBI WGS metagenome assembly OBLN01 (sample SAMEA2452533, study PRJEB22499) | sediment metagenome | reverse complement strand
CTGCCGTTCCATCTTCTTGTGGGGCAGTCCGCCTTTGTTATTGTTCCCCTGCATCCTTTTTTCAAGAGGCAGGAGTGTTTATCCGTATTGTAGTCATCAAGATAAATATCCTGTGAGAAATACTGAAAACGAGGACAGTTATTGTGTATCAGCTCGCCGAAATATTTTACGGGTATGCCGTCTTTCAGCTCCGGCAGTTTTCCTGTGGCGATGAGATAAGCAACAGTGCCCATAAACCTGTCAGGCTGCATGGGACATCCGGGTATTTTCACCACAGGCTTTTTGATTCCGACCATCTGCATATATTTTTCAACGGATACTGCACCGGTTTCATTCATACCCGAAGCAGGTATTCCACCAAAGCAGGAGCAGGAGCCGCAGGCAATTACCGCAGCCGCTTTTTCCATATGCTTTTTAAGCTCATCGTATAAAGTATGCTCGCCAAGCATGCAGGCTTTTTTCATCTTAACCGGAATACTGCCTTCAACCACAAGCACATGCCCGCCCTTAGCCGATACGGTGTCAAGTATCTTAAGATAGCTTTCACCCTGACTGAAAGAAAGGTTGGGATGAACCTGAAGCCGGATAAGCTTCATAATAAAGTCTATAAAGTTTGTTTCATTGCCATATGTCAGGGATATGGAACAGCCTGTGCAGCTCTGCCCCTGAATGAAAGAGACCAGAGGTCTGTCGGATGCGGCTATCTTCATGAAGCCTTCGGCAACATCCGTACCGAACATCTCCACTCCGAACGCAGCAACTGAAACATCTCTGCATCTTTTGAGAAATTCTCTTCTGCTTATCATATCTAAACCCTAATGAACCGAGCAGGCTGTGCAAGGGTCAAAACTTCTCACAACCCTGCCAACCTCTATCGAGCCGCCTTCGCCGCCAAAGCGTACAGGCGTTCCTGTTATTGCCTTTTCCACAACCCCTGCTTTACCGTCAGCAGCAGGACCAAAATTCCATGTGGAAGGGACAATCATTTTATAATCAGTCACTTTACCCTTCTCCGCAGTAATGTGATGAACAAGCGCACCTCTGGCAGCAACGGAAAAACCTATTCCCTGCCCGCTTATGGGAGCCTGAAGGTCAACAGGACGGATTGTAGGCTCATCCAAACGGAAATCCTCTGAGCGTTCAAAGAGATAATTGCAGAGAATCACAGATTCGTAAGCTCTGGCAACTATCCTTGACATTGTCGAGGATGTTATGGAGGAAACGCCAAGCCTTGATAAAACCGACTTAAAGCCTGCGTCATTATTTACCGCAAATCTTGCCACAGGACCGACTTCAAGAGGATAACCTTCATATCTGGGTGCTTTTATCCAGCTATAGGCTCCCTTTCTGTTTTCATCTGGTTTTCCGGAATTGTCATAAAAAGACGCTGAGAGAAGCTCCTTAACCTTTGCATAGTCAAATTTTCTTTTTTCTCCGCCGATTATAACTCCGGCATTGAAAAGATTATTACCTTTGGAGTTTTTGAAGGACGAGTGGGCATAAAATGTATTGTATGTTTCGCCTATTTTAAAATACTGCGGATAGCGGCGTGCTATTTCAAGAGCATCCGGCAGAAAAGAATTGTTTACAAAATCTGCCGTTTTCTCCAGTACGTGATAATATTTCATCAGAGTGTCGGCAGTTATCTCAGTTGTGATACCGCCGGGCAGAAGGGCGTGGATAAATGGAACTTTTCCGCCCAGAAGAGCAAGACCTGAAGCAGCTTCACTGCGTATTTTAAGCGCCTCAAAGTAATTGAGAGCAAGCCTGTATACAGTTTCCCTGTCTTTTATATAGTCTCCTTCCGCAGCACCGCTTATGAAAGCAGTGCCGGATCCGCGCATCCACCCTGCTATGTCCTTAAGACGGGTGTCATTTCCGCTGTATGTTGCTGCTACAGAAAGATCGGCATAATCAGGAAGGCAAAGATTGTAAAAGTGAAGCATGTGGTCGGTAACTATATGAAGCCCCAGAATCATGTCTCTGAGAACAACACCGTTTTCCGGCGGTGTTACACGGTATATTTCCTCCAGTGCCATAACAGAAGAGACACCGTGAACCTCATGGCATACTCCGCATATGCGCTGGGCTATCCTTGCCGAGTCCACAGGATGTCTGCCGAGAAGCATTCTTTCAAAGCCTCTGTACATGTTCCCCGCTACTCTTGCACCGGTAACTGTTCCTGAATCAATTTCCGTTTCTATTTTGAGGTGTCCCTCTATTCTGGAAATAGGGTCTACGGATAAAATGCGAGCCATTAATCCCCCTTGTATTACAGATCATCAAACATGGATGACATTATTTTCACTTTATTAATAAAAATTTGAACGAAATCTTACAACACGACAAATTTATGTCAACATGTATATTAGCCTTTATTATAGTGACTATTTGATAAAACAATGTTTAAATTTGTCAGATGGTATGACCGTCATACCGTAAAAATAATATCCTTATTTTCAATGAGTTAGAAGATGTTAATCAATAATTAAGACTTTTAAGATTAGATTTGCCTTCAACCGAAGAGGAGAAACATATAAAAGCGTTATACTTATTATTTAGGATAAATCGTGCATAAAACAAAAGCATATGCTGTTCTGAAAATGCGATTAAAGAAATCTCACTGATACGGATACAACGGTATTGTATTCGCTTAACATAGAAAAAAAATCAGATTAATCGGAATATATAGGAAATAACTGTTATTTATCTTTTTTTTCGAGATGTTCCTTTAAACCTTCTGTTTTCAGGAGAATTCCGATAACTTTCGCTTCTCCCGAAGGGCACTCAAGGTAGTGAGGTATACGGGAGTTAAAGGCTATTGAATCACCCTCTTCCATTTCGATTACTTCATCATTGAGATAAAGATTAATCTGCCCCCGCTGAAGATAGACATATTCATAACCTTCATGATTGAAAAGCTTTTTATCATTACCGCTTTCTTTGATAGTAACCATATATATCTCAAGATTTTCAAAACCGTGTACCTTTGCCAGCTCTTCATAAATATAGCCGTGCTTTACTCCTTCGCGGAATATAAGTTTGCGGTCATTTCTTTTAACCATATGGTAGTCATTGTAGTCTATTTCTTCTTCAAAGAAGTAAGTCATTTTTACATTTAAAACTTTAGCTATTTTGGAAAGAGTGTTTATGGGTGGGGTGACAACATTGTTTTCTATCTGGGAGATAAGAGCTTTAGAGAAACCTGTGTACGATGCAACATCCTGTAGGGTTAGCCCTCTCTGGTTTCTGATCTTTCTGACTCTCTCGCCGATTTTAATGACATGTTCTGACATCTCCCACCTTTACTCGTTTAATTTAATCAACTTTTGTTAAGGTATATTTAAAACAATCAGAGTTGTCAACCATAATCATGCGAAAAATTAAAACAAACAGGTTAAATATGCTCAAAACATATGTCAGCTAAATAAAAAAGTGAAAACTCACTTCCATTGTTTCACAAAATATGAGAATATACACATTAAAATCATGTGTCTTCGCATTCTTTGTTATGCAGCATGTTTTTAGGGAGGCTTTTATGAAAGCATACGATGTTCTTTTAATAGATGAAGATAAATCTTTCACAGAAACAGTGAGAACAGAACTCCAGAAAGCAGGGATAGGAGCTGCCTCTGCAAACTGCAAGGGCGAGGCTTTTTACTGCCTTGAAAAGAAGCATCAGGATGGCGAAAACTTTTATCTCGTTGTAATGGATATGCACTGCAAGTTTATCACCCCTGACGAAGTTAAAAGTGTAATAAACTCCCTCGGCGGGGTTATGCCGCACCTGCTTTTTTCCACAAGTGCAGACAAAATGCTTCAGAAAAATATAGGCGGAGATGCGTTCAAGCCGAAGCTTCTTCTTGAACGCATGCTGAAAATTCTGATTAACCACCCTTCCATTGCCGGAAAAATAGACAGAAGCTGCTGCTAAAACTCCACAACAGTAACCGCCTGACCGCCCTCTTCATTTGAGGCAAGGGCATACTTCTTCACCCTGCGGTCACGGCGCATATACTCATGCAGCCCTTTACGAAGCTGACCTGTTCCGCGCCCGTGTACTATGTATATCTTTTCAAAACCGCTTAAGAGCGACTCGTCCATAAATTTATCAAGCTCATCAACGGCTTCCTCGACCCTTTTGCCCACAAGAAGGATCTCTCTGCGGAAAGCCGGCACAGCTTCGGTCTTGAGCTTCACATCTTTAACTCTTTCCTCTTCCTGAAGTTTTTTGCCGATTATATCCGCACGCTTCATTTTGATTTTGAGCCCGCCAAGATCAAGGGAAACAACATTACCCTCTATTGCGGTAATTTTGCCGCTCTTTTCGTACTTTTCAAGGAATATAATGTCGCCGTTTTGGATATCACGCACAGGCTTAAGCTTTTTCTTCAAAACAGTAAGTTTTTCTGCCGATTTTTCCATACCTTCAAGGGCTTCTGCTTTATCTATCTTCCCCTGTTTTTCTCCGGCGAGTCGTTTTGCCCTCTCAAAAAGACGCATAGCTTCCTCAAGAAGCTCTGTTTCTTTCTTATCAAGCCTTTGTTTGAGGCTCTTTTCCTTCTCCTCAAAAACAGCCTGACGCTCCAGAAGCTCCAGCTTTCTGCTGCGGTAGATTTCTTTCTCTTTTATCAGCTCTGACTTAAGTCTGTTGACTTCCTCTATGCCTATTTCAAGAGAGTTTTTTGCTTCTTCAATGAGTTCTTCAGCCCGTTTTACCACATCCTCCGGAAAACCAAGACGCTTGGAGATAACCAGCGGATCAGACTTGCCGGCAACGCCTTTCTGGAGGCTGTACTTGGGTTCAAATGTTTTATAGTCGAACTCAACTGAAAAGATCGCAGAATCCGCCCTTGAAATGGCAAAGTTTTTTATCTCCGCAAAGTGCGTGGTGACAAAAGTTACAGCACCTTTTCCCGCCAGACTTTCGCATACAGCAACAGCAATCGCCGCCCCTTCTCTGGGTTCAGTACCTGTACCAAGCTCATCCATAAGTACAAGGCTGTCAGAAGATGCTGCGGAAAGTATGTCACGTATATTAACCATGTGAGATGAAAATGTACTTAAGTCCATAACAAGTGACTGATGATCACCGATATCCGCCAAAACATTCTTTATTCTGAAAAGTTTGGCGGACTTACCCATGAGCGGTAATCCGCAGGAGGCAATTATGTGATTAAGCCCCAGTGATTTCAGCGCAGCCGTCTTACCGCCGGTGTTCGGACCGGAGATAACGCCTATATTTTCCCCCTTCTCCATTCTTATACTCAAAGGAACAGAGTCGTTCTTCTTTTCAAGAAGGATTATAGGATGATGCACCCTGTCAAACTCCAGCACTTCACCGAAAACAGGCATGCAATGTGGTTTTTGTTTGTAGAACTGTGCTGTCTCCAGAAAAAAAGCCACTTCACCGTAGTTTTCAGTAGTGGAGCGGACTTCCCTGCGTTTTTCATAAATACTTCTGATTATGGAGCTTAAGATCCTGAAGATCTCTTTGCGTTCTTCCGCCTTGAGTTCGTGGTGAGTATTGTTCATGGAGACAGTGGATTCCGGCTCCACAAACAATGTCTGCCCACTGGCGGAGCGGTCGTGGACTATACCGTCTATATATTGACGGAAATTACTTTTGCAGGGAAGCGTAAAACGCCCGCTGCGCTCTGTTATTACAAGTTCCTGAATAAACTTTTCAGCGTTCAGGCTGTACAGAACAGAGTTCAGAGAGTTATGTATCTTCTTTCTGACGGCTTGCAGCTCGTTTCTTATCTCTTTAAGCCGGGGGGAAGCGTCATCACGGATATCGCCTTTATCGTTAAGCACTTCACCTATTGCCGTTGTAATATCGCTTAATGCGGACATTCCTTTAAGATAAGCTTTAAGATTCACCGCTCCTGCGTCTATCAATGCCGCCTTCAGAGCCGCAGCATTCATAAGAAATTTGCGTATTTCCATCAGTTCCTGCGGTTCAAAGAAAGCAAGGGGATCGTTTATCCGGGGATAAACCGCAAGATAATCTTCATCACGCTCAATGCGCAGGCTTACGGATTTCACAAGCCCAAGGGCCTCCTCCATAACGTCCTGACGCATTTTTATTGTCTCATAATCCCCGAAGGGCTCAAGTTTTTCCAGCACCTGAGCGGAAAGACTTGAAACGAATGAACCTCTAAGATATTGTCTGAATAGGGGAAACTCTAATGATTCTATGTGGGAGTCTGTCAAAATTATGCCACCGTTTTTTTATTGATCGGACTGCGGGGCAAGGAGTTTTTCAGCCAGAGCATCTTTTTCTTCTCTGGTCATGTCTTTTATTTTATCCATGATGTCTTCTGTTTTCTCTTCTGCCCCGTCTTTGATATTTCCGGCAGATTCCTTGACTTTTTCAAGGGCTCTCTGCCCATGATCACCGCCGAAAATTTCAATTGGCTCAAGCTCTATCTTCTCTTCACGGAAGGGGTTAATCTGCGAGCCGCCGAACTTGTTCACTATGTCGTATATAACAGGGGAAAGCTTTATGAGAAATCCTGAAACTGCGCCGTTTTTCGTTGTTTTCACAAATCCTGAGTCCTTCGGCATGAAGGAAACAAAGGATGTGAGGATAACAGAAAGTATAACAGCCGCCTTAAAAGCGCCGAAAACCATTCCGCCGCCCCTGTTCACTTCGGAAAGGGACACGTTTTTTATAATCTTACTTATAAAAACAGCAACTATCATCACTATAAGGTATGTGACAATGAAAACTATCACAAACCCGAGTGCGCTTAAGGATTTCTCTGACAAATCGAATGATTTGAACAGGCTTCCCACCGTCAGGGAATATTTATAAGCCACTACGTAGCCGGCTATTATAGCCGCCACGCCGAAAAGCTCATGCACAAGCCCTTTGATGAGCCCGCGCACGGCAAATGCGCCGATTAGTATCAGCAGTACAATATCAGTTATTTCCATCAAACACTGCCTTTACAAGCTCATTAACCAGCTTGCCGTCTGCCTTGTTTTTTGTTTTTTCCATAACTTTTTTCATTACAGCGCCGAAGTTCTTTTTATCAGTCACATCAACGCCTTCTGCCGCTTCGGCAACTATAGCCCTAACCTCGTCAGCGCTCATCTGAGCAGGCATATATTTTTCAAGAAACGTAATTTCAAGCTCTTCCTTGTCGGCAAGCTCAGGTCTTCCCGCATCCCTGTACTGGGTTGCGGCATCCTTACGTTTTTTAACGGCTGATGCAATAACCTTAAGAACGCCCTCATCGTCCAGTTCGCCTGCCGGTCTGTTGTTGATTTCAACATTTTTTATTTCAGAGCGGAGCATACGCACTGTATCAAGGGCTATCTGGTTTTTCTCTCTCATGTATGTTTTCATATCGTCGGTTATAATGTCTTTAAGGCTCATTTTTCGTCTTTCTCCTTTCCTATCACTCTCGCCATCATAAAAAGCATATCGGACAGTCTGTTGACATACTTTCTGACGACCGGGTCAAAATTAACATATGCGGACAAAGTTATCAATCTTCTTTCATACCTTCTGGAAACAGTTCTGCATATGTCCGCCTTTGAGGCATTAAGATTTTCAGAAGGGATGATAAAGCCATGCAGCTCGCCTGTGATGGCTTCGTACTCTTTAGTTCTTGTTTCGAGAAAGTCTACTTCCTCCTGCGGGACAAGAAATTTCTCACGCCCTTCCCTCGTGGCGGCGTATGAGTTTATACGGAAGATTGTCTTCTGTATCCGCATTATATCATCCGCATGAGCGCTAACCCGAAGACGCAGTTCACCGAGATTGGAAACAAGTTCATCTCCGGTTCCCACGAACTCCATAACAGGATCATCCTTATTCACCCTCTCTCCTGTATAAAGGGAGGTCTGTCCTCTGTCTCCTGTTTTGGTTGTTACGCTCATATAGGGCTCCTATGTGCTTAAATCTTCCGCCATTTTCAGCAGGTTGGCATCAAATTCCTTCTTTCTGCCTATCACCTCTGACAGCGGAATAAGATCTATCTCTCTTCCGGTCAGGGCTGTCATCATGGATGTTTTGCCGTTCATAAGCCCTTTGACCGCTGCATCCCCCATTCTGGTAGCAAGTATACGGTCAAAGTAAGTCGGGCTGCCGCCCCTTTGTATGTGCCCCAGAACAGTTATGCGGGTTTCAAAGCCCCCCATAAGCTCCAAAGTTTTACCGAAGTCATAGGCAGAACCCACACCTTCAGCTAAAATTATAACGCTTCTGGTCTTGCCTTCCTCATAGCGTTTTCTGATTTTGGCGATTATATTTTCCAGATGAAACGGAACTTCAGGAATAAGCGCAGTTTCCGCTCCGCCGGCTATGGCGGACATAACAGCAAGATAGCCGCAGTGCCTTCCCATAACCTCAATTATGAAAGTTCTGTCGTGCGAGCTTGCCGTATCATTTATGGTATCTATGGCATGGACTATGGTATTCAGAGCCGTGTCAACACCTATAGAAGTATTTGTGCCGTAGATATCGTTATCTATCGAACCGGGAAGCCCCATAACTTTGATACCGTAATTTTCAGCAAGGATCTTTGCTCCGGTCAGTGAGCCGTCGCCGCCTATAACCACTAGTCCTTCTACGCCGTTTTTCTCAAGGTTGCTGACTGCGAGCTTTTGTCCGCTCTCTGTCTTAAACTCCATGCAGCGGGCACTGCGGAGGAATGTTCCGCCACGGTAAACCATATTGGAGACATCCTTGCTGGAGAGCAGGCGCATCTTGTTTTCGATCATGCCTTTGTAACCCTGCTCTATCCCGAAAACCTCGATACCGTTTGCAAGTCCTGTTCTCACCACGCTTCTGATGGCGGCGTTCATACCGGGGCTGTCGCCCCCGCTGGTCATAACGGCAATTTTTTTCATAGCTATCCTGTTACCTCTTTTTGTAGGGGATCGGGTCGGAATAACCCGCCTGTTCAAATCCTCTTAAACGAAGAAGGCAGCTGTCGCACTCACCACAAGCCTCATCTTCGCTTTTATAGCAAGACCATGACAGCTCAAGAGGTGCTTTCAGCTCTTTACCTAATTTAACTATATCCGATTTTTTCAGGGAAATGAGCGGAGTTTCAATTTTTATTTTAGTTTCCGGTTTGGTTCCTGCATCAACTGCCGCTTCAAAGGCGTCATAAAACACTCTGCGGCAGTCGGGGTATCCGCTGCCGTCCTCTTCCACAGCGCCAATGAAAATCGCCGAAGCTTCAAGAACTTCTGCCCAGCTTGCGGCAATTGAAAGAATGTTTGCATTTCGGAAGGGAACATATGTTTTAGGTATTCCCTGCCTTTCAAGCTCGCCTTCCTCCACTTCGATTGCTTCATCCGTAAGGGACGAACCGCCGATCTCTTTCAGATAGCTGATATCCACAACAAGTTTTCTTTTTATTCCGTAAAAACGGCAGAGATCCTCAAATGCCTTGTATTCTCTGTTTTCTGTTCTCTGCCCGTAGTTTACATGGAGAAAGCAAGGCTCGTAATTCTGAGCGGCGATAGCCGCTGTAACGCAGCTGTCCATACCGCCGCTTACGAGAACAATGGCTTTTTTCTTAGACATATTAAGCACTTCCTATTTTGATTTAAGGGTATATACCCCATCCCAGTCTTCTTCAGGAGGGTTTTCAAGGAAATCAGCGCATCTTTCAGCGAAAATTTCCGAAGGTCCGTCAGAAAATTTTTCCGCTAAATCACGGAAAACCGCAAGTGCTTCATTGAAATTCATGTTGAAGTATTTATCAAGGGCTTTTTCAAAAAGCTCCTTGATCTCTCTGTTTTCGGGTGTGTCTGTCATTGGCTCGAATATTTCCACAGGCTTGTGTTTGCCTTTTACACGCACTTTATCCAAAAGACGGCAGAGAACAGGTATAGTGAGTCTGTTCATTGTAAACTCACTGATCACTATTCTTGTTTTGTACTGTTTGCAGAGCCCCTCAAGGCGGGAGGCAAGATTCACGCTGTCACCTATGGCAGTGTATTCAAAACGCACCTTTGAACCCATGTTCCCCACAACAACTGTTCCGGTGTTTATCCCCACGCCTATGTCAACAACGGGAATACCCTCTTTTGCAAACTCAGCATTAACCGCTTTAAGAGTTTCAAGCAGTTCAAGGGCGCTTTTTACAGCCTTGTCAGGATGATCAGGAACATCAACAGGTGTATTGAAAACAGCCATCATCGCATCGCCTATATATTTATCCAGCATGCCTCTGTTTTTGAGAATAACGTTTGTCATCGGGTCAAGAAGCCTGTTGAGCATGGAAACAAGGGCGGTAGGAGTCAGGCTTTCAGACAGAGTAGTGAATCCCCTTATATCAGAAAACAGGATCGTCAGATCCCTCTCCTGTCCGCCAAGCTCAAGACCATCGGGATTATTGAGAATTTCCTCCACAAGTTCCGGTGAAACATATGAGCCGAAAGCTTTTTTTACCTCAAGAGCGTGGATCTCTGTTTTAAAGAAAGCGGCAGCCTCTGTCCCCACAATCATCAAGACCGCAGGGAAAAGAGCGTAAAACTCACGCAGCCAGATATTTCCGTATATGAAAAAAACATATGAAACGCAGACAACAGCCATGAGAGCGAAGATGTAAAGCAACCACCGCAAATACTGCTTTCCGATGAGGCTTAAAGCGGCAATGATAAGCAGCACAGGAATAATCAGCATATAGTCCCAAGCTTTATTCCATTTAATGAGGTGCCCCTCAAGGAGATTGCTTATTGCAGTGTAATGCAGCGAAACACCGGGAGTAATGGGGCTTATGGGAGTGGGACGCATGTCGTAAACCCCTGTCTCCGTAACACCGACCACGACTATTTTATTTTCAAAAAACTCTGGCGCAACCGCACCGGAATACACATCATACGCAGAAATATATTTAACATCGTCATAGAAATTCAGCTTAAAATAACTCTGCTTGTTGAATACGATATTCCCCAGAGCGAATTTTCTCACCCCGTTTTTATCAAGTTCAAGCTCCACATCCTGATTGAGATAGTACCGCAGAGCCTGAATTCCCAGCGGAGAAAACAGATAACCTTTATGGATGTATGTTATGGGGTAGCGCCTGTAAAGTCCGTCTACGTCTGCCTCTGTGTTGAAATAGGCGCATGTCAGCCCGCTGTGGGCTATTTCATCAATATTGACTTCAGCAAAGGGAAATTCCTTAACCCCTGTGGTGTTATCAAGCATTTTAAAGGAGAGATAAGCGCAGTCCTCAAGGGCATCAATGGTGTCCTCAGTTGTTTCCTGCGTTGCATTGTCCCTCATGAAGAAGCCGAGAATAATGTTGTCGGAATCGAGTATTTTTTCTGCCAGATAATCGTCACGTTCCGGCTCTGTATGCTCAGAAAACACAATATCCAGAGTTACTATTCCCGCTTTGCGGAGATTGTAGAACATATCTCCGATAACATCTCTGCGCCATGGCCATCTTCCCAGCTTGTTTACGCTGTATTCATCCACGGTAACTATGACCATGTCCTGATAAGGTTTAGGAGTTTTGCCTATAAGAGAGCGGAAATGAAACTTGCCGTCTTCTATTCCCAAAGCGAATTTATCGATAAAAGAAGGCTGAAAGTGGAAGAGAACTGTGGCAAATATAAGAAAACCGGCGAGAAGCCCGAATTTATAATTCTTTAAAAAAGAGGGTATAAACTTCATAAGCTCCCGCCGGTTTCAGAATTTATTGAGGAGATACAATTATTTCATAATCAGAGAATTTTTCTACCTTAAACCCTGATCTTCCGTTAAGAGACGTAGCAAGATAAAGAGTTTTTTCAGGATATGTCACCACAAGGGAATCCACACCCTGATCTTTGACCTCAAGAACCCAGCTTGTGTAAGTCAGCATCTGTTTAAGCTGCATAAGCCTGTCCATATCCGTTTTGCCCATGAGACGCACAGTCACCATTCTGCTGTTTGCTCCCTGCATTTTTTCCATCACGATTCCCACAAGGGTCGCAGAAACAGAATCACGCAGGTTTTCGGTCATTCTGAATGTGGCGTCTTCTATTGTGGAGCCCTGCCCTCTCACCGGAATATATCCGCTGGCGAGGATCACACGGTTTCCATATTTTTCAGTTATAAGCCTGTAGGTAAGTCTGCCTGTGACCACATTGAAAGGCAGTGAAACGCCATAGCCTATATCTGCTCCCTGCTGGGCTGTGGCAGTGGTTTCAACTTTGCCGATGAGGATTGTGTTTGAAAGATTTTTAAACGCAGCATTGCGCAGAGCAAGGTAGTCATTGGACTTCATTGCCTTTTCAAGCTCTTTTACACCAAAGCCGTTTCCGCCCGCCATATCCACAACTTCCATATTACGTGAAGTAAGTTCATTTATAACATTTTCTGAAAGTGCGCTGGATTCCTCAACCTTTCCGTTAGGAAACACTACAGGCAGCATCACAGAAATAGTTGTGTTTTTAGAAACAATGCCCACTGCACTTTCGGCTTTTGTTTTCTCAACAGTGGCAGAAATCTGAACCCTGTAGATAGAGTCATCCTTCTCCTCTCCTGTCACATTAAAGCTTTTGATAACGCCCTGAACCTCTGTTTTGATAGCCTCATCCACAAGGACAGCATTTTGCAGTATAGTATCAGACTTTACTTTGACTCCTGCTGCTTCCTCAAGGGCTGCCCATTTTGCTCTGGCAATGGCGATTGTTCTTGCGGAGGCGGTATCACCGCCCATTATATCAGCTTCGCCAACAGCACTTACCTTTACAGGCTGGGCATAAACAGCCGTACACATAAAAGCTGAAATAAGCAGAATAATCAGTTTTTTCATAGAAACCTCGTTAAATCAGTTTATTTAAGAAACGTAAATACAATTTTAACATCCGCATCTGACCCAAGGAGTTTTTTAAGCTCTTCCGATGCGGTTTTACCAAGATAAACATCTGTATAGGAAACTACTCTCTCCGCATTCAGAGACAGAGGCTTTCGCCTGCCTTCCTGAAAAAGCATGGTGACAGCATCCGGCAGATCTGCAACATAAACCGGGTGGGAAAATGTTCTGTTCCAAAGCTCATTACCGTCAGCAGAATAAAGTCTGTTTCCCAAAGCCGGAACAAAGCTTCCTATAGCAGTATTGATTATAACAGAATCATACTCTGCGAAGCTTCCGTTATCATCAGCCTCCGGCGCGGACAAGGTTCTTCCTGCCAGAACATCAAGCGGATCAATCCTTCCTGATAAACAATAATAACCTTTTTTACTTTCTTTGTCGTATATTCCTTTGCCTTTACAGGAAGAAAGAGAGGAAAGAAGCTCTCTGAAAACCTGCTCGGATTCATTATCAAATAATGCTGTATCTTCAAGGGTTCTAACTCCGCTTACGGGGAGATCGGATAAAACAGCATGAGCCTTTTCTTCTGCCTCGATCCTTGCTCTTGTGAGGGCATCCCGCATTTTCAGTCCTTCTGCGGATTCGCCTATAACAGTTATTTTCCCGCTGTTGAGAATGTCAATATAGCTCAATGTCTCCTGCGGGAAAAAGCTGTCAGCTCCGTAAGAACAGACAGAAAGCGCCATAAGAAAAAAGAGAACCGTAAGCTTAGGTCGTATAGCAGATCTCCTCAGGATGTTTTACTGATTTTAGCTTTGATAAAAGGACTTAACAAGGTAAAAAACACATAAAAAAGAACGGAAGGAGGGTTGAGGTTTTTAAGGTGGTATGCGGGAATAAACGCATCCGGCAAATTAAATAATTTACCGGATGCAAAAAAGATTAAAACATTTTCTTAAACATGCTCTGTCCTTCAAGCTTCTGACGCTTGATGATAGAGCCGTTTTTAACTCTTGAAACGGCTGCCGGGTCGCCGTCAATTTTTGCCCAGGCCTGATCCTGAGCTATCTGATCAGAAATTGTCAGTTCTACAGGTATCTTAGCCATATTGCATGATTTCTGCCCTGAAAAAGGATCAGCAATCTCGATAAACTCATAAACTTCAAGTTTTTCACCTGAGTTCACACCAGCATCGCTTCCCATATTCACAAGAGCCAGTGCCTTGTTGCCTCTGAGCTGTTTGATATATCCTTTGGGAGAAAATCTCTGAGAGAGAGTCGGCTTAACATCGTCAATGGCTTCGCCCATGGCTTTTTTAGCTGCTTCGGCTATGAGTTCAGGGTTAAGCCCCTGTCCGCCGCCTGCAACTTCACGTCCTTTGACTTTGTTATTAACGATAACCTGACCTGTCTCAACATCGATCATTTTCACTGTCATCTCGACATTGACTATCCAGCCGGACTGTGTGTTGGCAGCAGCTTTTCCAACAGCAAGGGCAAGGTTAAACCATGCGTTTCCGGTATCGGATGTTTTATTATTGTTAGGCGGAACGTACTTAGCGCTGATGCTGTCAACCGTGCCTGCGAAAACATACTGAACGCCGGCGAGTTTACCTGCACGCACCGCAGTATTCGGGTCAGCTATCGCCATCTGAAACTTTTGTTCGCTGAGTATGCTTTCAAGACTTGAGCGGTCAAATATACTCATACCGCCAATGTTAGCCACAATATTTTCAGTAGCAGACTGGGCATATTCGCCTATTTTGGGAGCAACTTCCCTCATGTAGGTATCAACCTGACCTGAAGATGTTACATCAGTTTTTGAAGCGCCTACATGCCCAACACCCACTGCTCCGGGAGCTACCACAACTCCGGCAACGCCTGCGCTTGTGCGTTTGGTCGTTGATTTGCCGGCAAAGCTGGTATTTGATGCTGACATTTTTCCGTATGATGTGTTATTGACGAACTGAGCAACAGCAACTCTGGGAACGTCGAATTTGTAAAAAGATTTGCATACTTCGGGGATAACCACCATCTCAGCATCCGCAGATGTTACCTGAGACGCCATAGGATCAACTTTGGGTCCCCCTCCTGTGCATCCTGCGATCGCAGCAACCGCAAGAGCAGTTAAAAATAACTTTCTCATCACCACACCTCAATTGAGTAATTACAAATCATAACATATTTATTTTTTTTTGAGGACTTATAATATTAGGCAAATAAATTATTTTTTGCCGAGAACAGCCATTACTTTCTGAAGATCATCCCATGCAAATTTTTTCATATTCGGACTGCGAAGAAGGTAAGCAGGATGGTAAGTCGGCATAACCATTATTCCGTTCATGTCCACAAATTCACCCCTCATTTTGGATATGCTGGTGTTTGTTTTAAGCAGATACTGGGTTGCCACACTGCCCAGACAAACAATAACCTTTGGTTTAACATATTCGATCTGGCGGTAAAGATATGGGATGCATGCTTCCGCCTCGTCCCTGAAAGGGGCTCTGTTATCAGGCGGACGGCATTTCACTATATTTGCTATATAAACTTCCTCACGGCTGAACTGCATGGCTTCAATCATTTTGGTGAGCAGCTTCCCGGCTTTTCCCACAAAAGGCTTGCCCTGCATGTCCTCATCATATCCGGGTCCTTCGCCCACAAACATAAGTTCGGCTTTTTCATCGCCGTCAGAGAAAACAGGGTTGGTTCTTCCTCTCGATAATCCGCATTTTTCGCAGGATGCGACCTTTTCGGCAAGAGTTTTCATGTCGTCTATAGTCTCCTGTTTTGCCGGAACAGCGGGTTTTAGAATGTGGCTGACGCCGTAAACTTCCTCTATGGGATTTTTGCTGAATGAACTCATTTCAGAAGCCCCGCAGCACGGATAAGTATCAGTTCTGCAAGCTTTTTCTTTGAACCTTTGTCAAAATGCTCTGATGAGCCATCGGCAAAGAAAATATCCGCCTCATTATCATCAGAACCGAAACCTATATCTTTTCTGGAAATATCATTGGCTACAATCATATCCAGTTTTTTTTCATTGAGTTTGCGAATGGCATTTTTATTAAGATTTTCGCTCTCTGCTGCAAAACCGCAGAAAACCTGCGAATGTTTTTTGAGAGGAGCAATCTCTTTTAAAATATCAGGATTCTTTTTCAGGCGGATAACAAGCTCACCTTCGCTCTTTTTTATCTTCTGCAATGCAGCCTCGACAGGTGCATAGTCCGCCACTGCGGCAGCTTTTATAAGTATATCACATGAGCCAACATTTTCTTTCACAGCGTTAAGCATATCTTCCGCTGATTTAACCCTGACAGTGTCAAACCCGGAGCAGTCAGCGCTGATGCTCCCTGCTATAATTTTAACCTCAGCACCGAGTTCACGGGCTTTCAAGGCAACAGCAAGTCCCATTTTGCCGCTGGAATAGTTGGATATATACCGAACCGGATCAATAGGCTCAACAGTTGCTCCGGCAGTGACCAGAACCCGAAGCCCCGCAAGAGGGCGTTCACCTTCAATGAGCCTGAAAAGCTCCTCCGGTTCTTTCATCCTGCCTTTGCCGCTTGTTCCGCAGGCAAGCTCTCCGCTGTCAGGTTCTATAAGAATATTACCCCTTTCGGCTAAAATCCTAAGATTATTCTGTGTGGCAGGGTGGTTAAACATATTGGTATTCATAGCAGGTACAAAATAGGCAGGCTTAGTGTACACAAGAAGAGTGGACGCAAGAAGATTGTCTGCAATACCTTGTGCAGCTTTTGCGACAGTGTTGGCAGTGGCAGGGGCTATGATAAACTTATCAGCCCAGCCCGCCAGTTCAATATGCTCGATAATTTCAGGATCCAGCCCCGGGTCAAACTCTCCGGTGTAGGCTCTGTTTCCTGTAACAGACTCGAAAGTAAGCGGAGTGACAAATTTTGAGGCATTGTCAGTGAGAATCACTTTTACGTCATGCCCCTCTTTCTTAAAAAGCCTGCACAAAGAAGGTATCTTATAACAAGCTATGCCTCCGCTTACTCCGATGAGGATGTTAGCCATCTATCTCCTCAAAATCCACAGCTTTCTCAATGATTTCATCAAGAGCATTGGTAGTCACCTTGTGGTATTTTTGAAGTCTGGCTGGTATATCGCCTTCCTTAAAGCTGTTAAGTTCTTTAGCACGAAGACCCGCAAGCCTTACAAGCTTGAAACGGCTTTTAACTTTTTCATCCTTAATTCTCTTTTCAATGTCGAGCATGGGCATAAAATCTAATCCTCCTCTTCCATCAGCTCGTATATGTCTTTCACGTCTTCAGTTTTAAGATGTTCTGCAATATACACTGACTCAAGATGTTTATATGCTTCGTCAAAATTCCTGTTCATTATAATATAGTCATATTCGCTGAAAAGGCGAATTTCTTTGCGGGCATTGTCAAGGCGGAGCTTCATAACATCTTCCGGCTCAGTCCTGCGGTTGCGCAGACGCTTCTCCAGCTCCTTTATACTTGGTGCTGTAATGAAGATATATACTCCGTAGCCAAGAGTAGCCTTAAGCTGCCTGGCTCCCTGCGGGTCGATGTCGAGAAGAACGTCTCCTCCCTCTCCGATTATACTTTCCACAGTCAGTCTGGATGTTCCGTAATAATTTCCATGCACCTCAGCCCATTCAATGAATTCGCCGTCATCTATCATTTTCTTAAACTCAGGCACATCTATAAAGAAATAGTCCACCTTATCGGCTTCATCAAATCTGGGTTTTCTGGTGGTATACGAAATGGAATAACGGAGAGCTTTGTTGTTTTCCAGAAGCTTATTACACAAAGTTGTCTTGCCTGCGCCGCTGGGGGCACTGACCACAAAAAGCTTTCCCTGCTTAAATGTTTTATGCTCAGACAATGTTCTGCACCTGTTCACGGATTCTGTCAAGCTCGCTTTTCGCCCTGACTACATTGTTTATTATACCAATTTTACTGCTTTTTGAACCGATGGTGTTGAATTCTCTGTTGAATTCCTGACACAGGAAGTCAAGCTTTTTACCGCAGGCAGTTTTTGAGTTTATAATCTGCCTCATATGCTCTCCGTGAGCATATATGCGGGTCACTTCTTCGGTGATATCACTTCTTTCGGCGTAAAGAGCCGCTTCCTGAATTATCCTCTCATCCGAAAAGCCTTCAGGAAGAAGTTCCTTAACCCTAGCTGTATATTTATCATACCAGAAATTATAAACATCTTTACGGTTTTCATCAATCTCACGGTTCATCTCTTCCAGAACTGCAATGCGCTCAAGAAGATCCGCTTTCAGTGCCTGTCCTTCCTCCGCTCTCATGGACTCAAGCCCGTCAAGAGCAGTGTTCAGAGCATCAATAAGCACCTTGCCCACTGTGTCGCCCAGAGTATTGTCCTCTTCTGTGCCGATGACATCAGGAAGGGAGATAACATGATCCAGACTTATGCTGCCGTCAAGAGAAAATTCCTCTTTCGCCGCAGTAAGTGTGTTGATGTATCCTTCAAGCAGTTCCCGGTTAAGTTTCGGTTTATACTGGGATTTTTTAAGGTTCACATCCACAAACATATCAACCTTGCCTCTTTCAAGGCGTTCTCTGATTATGTTCTTAATGGAAATTTCGATAAAGGATAGATATTTGGGCATTCTGATGTTAAGATCAAGATACTTGCTGTTCACACTTTTTATCTCGACTTTTACATCGCAGCTCTCTGAAACGGAAATACCTTTTCCGTATCCTGTCATACTTTTTATGCCCATGGAATTTTTCTCCTTACGGGTATGGCAAATTTTTGATATTGAGTGTAAAATGATACATAAACAGACTTTGGAGGTCAATATGTTTCCATCTTTGGGAGTGCTGGTACTCCTTGCCGTTGTTTTGCTGGCAAATTCCATACGCGTGCTTAAGGAATATGAGCGCGCAGTTATTTTCCGTCTCGGCAGATTTTCCGGCGTAAGGGGTCCCGGGCTTATAATCCTTATCCCCGTTCTGGAAAAAATGGCAAAAGTCAACCTCCGTACGGTGGTTATGGATGTTCCGCCTCAGGATATTATCACAAAGGACAATGTGTCTGTTAAGGTCAACGCTGTTATCTATTTCCGCATACTCAGACCTGAAAACGCAGTTCTTGAAGTTGAAGATTACTATTATGCCACAAGCCAGCTTGCCCAGACAACATTAAGAAGCATTCTGGGACAGTTTGAGCTTGATGATCTTCTTTCCAACCGTGAGCAGATTAATGATGAACTTCAGTCTGTGATAGATAAGCAGACAGACCCTTGGGGTGTTAAGGTCAGCTCCGTTGAAATGAAACATGTTGACCTGCCCAGCGAAATGCAGAGAGCTATGGCAAAACAGGCAGAAGCAGAAAGGGAAAGAAGGGCTAAAATTATTCATGCAGAAGGTGAAATGCAGTCCGCCGAAAAACTTGCCGAAGCAAGTGAGATCATGTCAAAAAACCCTGTTACAATACAGTTAAGATATCTGCAGACACTCACGGAAATAGCGTCAGAGAAAAACTCCACCGTTGTTTTCCCGCTGCCTATTGATCTGATCAGCAAGTTTATGGATAGGTTACCCAAGTAGGAGGAGACTGTATGCTCAAATCGGATTACAAAAAGATTCTGGACACCTCAAAAGGCAAAGTTGCCATGTATGACATCACTAAGCTGGAGAAAGACGGTCTTGCCGATATTAAAAGACTTCCGTATTCCATCAGAGTGCTTGTGGAAAACATGCTCCGTAAGCTGGACGGACAGATCGTCACCGAAGAAGACGTTCTGGAGGTTGCAAACTGGAAACCTGCATATGACGCACCGAAAGAAATTCCGTACCACCCGGCAAGAGTTATCATGCAGGACTACACAGGCATACCCGGCATAGTTGACCTTGCCGCAATGAGAGACGCTGTAAACGAGGCGGGCAAAAATCCTTCCGTAATCAATCCGCTTGTACCTGTTGATCTCATAGTAGACCACTCCGTTCAGGTTGATTACTTCGGCAGCGAAGACAGCCTTGATAAGAACGTTGATCTTGAATATAAACGCAACAGCGAGCGCTACGCCGTTCTCAAATGGGCACAGAAGGCATTCCTTAATCTCCGCATAGTTCCTCCAAGTTCAGGTATCTGCCATCAGGTTAACCTTGAGTATCTCGGAAAGGTTGTTGACACCCGTGAGATTGACGGAGAAACAGTCGCCATATGCGATACATGCGTCGGCACAGACTCCCATACTCCGATGATTAACTCCATAGGCGTAATGGCATGGGGCGTGGGCGGTATTGAAGCTGAAGCTGTTATGCTCGGTCAGCCATATTATATGCCAATTCCGGAAGTTATCGGTCTTAAACTCACCGGAACAATAGCCGAAGGAATAACAGGAACAGACGTAATCCTTACTATCACAGAGCTTCTCAGGAAACACAAAGTGGTGGAAAAGTTCGTTGAAGCGTTCGGACCGGGTATAAAATCACTTAAAATCCCTGACAGAGCAACAATCTCCAACATGAGCCCCGAATTCGGCGCAACGATGACCTTCTTCCCCGTGGATGATGAAACACTCCGTTTCCTCCGTTTCACAGGCAGAGAGGCAGAAGCCGATCTTGTTGAAAAATATACCAAAGCAAATGGTCTCTTCTATGATGATTCCGTTACTCCGGAATACACCAAAGTTGTGGAGCTTGATCTTTCAACCATAAAACCATGCGTTGCCGGTCCCGCAAGACCGCAGGACAGAATAATCCTTAAAGATCTGCCCAAGGTTATGGACGAATACGCCGGCAAAGGAGCGGAAGTTCCCCTCACTCTTCAGGGCGAAAACTTCACTCTGAAAAACGGCTCAGTGGTAATAGCCGCCATAACTTCATGTACAAATACTTCAAACCCGTTTGTAATGATAGGCGCCGGACTTGTGGCGAAAAAAGCGGTAATGAAAGGTCTCCGTGTGCCTGCGTATGTAAAAACAAGCCTTGCACCCGGTTCAAAAGTGGTTACTGATTACCTTGATAAATCAGGTCTTATGCCCTATCTTCAGGCATTGAGATTCCATACGGCAGGCTACGGCTGTACCACATGTATCGGTAATGCCGGACCTCTGCACCCTATTATAGAAAAAGCAGTCAAGGACAACAAAATGTCCGTTGCCTCTGTTCTTTCAGGCAACAGGAACTTTGAAGCACGTATTCACGCCAACGTCCGTGCAAACTTCCTCGCCTCACCCATGCTTGTTGTGGCTTATGCTCTCGCAGGTACAGTAAACCTCAACATGGATACGGATCCCATAGCCTACAACCCCAATGATGAACCTGTGTATCTTAAAGATATATGGCCCACATCGGAAGAGATATGGGAACTTGTGGAATCAAGCCTCTCCAGCGAGGACTACCTCAAGGAATACGGACGCATACTTGAAGGCGATAAGTTCTGGGCTGCCCTTTCCGCCAACAAAAGCGAAATTTTTGACTGGCAGAAGGACTCTACCTATATCCGCAGACCTCCGTTCTTTGAAGGTTTTAAACCCACACCTGCGCCTATAACAGACATTAAAGGAGCAAATGCAATAGCTCTTCTCGGCGATTCTGTCACCACAGACCATATAAGCCCCGCAGGTTCTATAATGCCTGATTACCCCGCCGGTCAGTATCTCATTTCCCATGGCAATACCAAGGATGATTTCAACTCCTACGGTTCAAGACGAGGCAACCATGAAGTAATGATGAGAGGCACCTTCGGAAACGTGAGAATCAAAAACAAACTCGTTGAACCTAAAGAAGGCGGATACACTAAATATATTCCAACAGGCGAAGAGATGTTCATCTATGACGCTTCGATGAAATATATTGAGTCCGGTACGCCCACTGTAATTCTCGGCGGAAAGGAATACGGAACAGGCTCATCCCGTGACTGGGCAGCAAAGGGAACCAAACTTCTGGGAATCAGAGCTGTTATAGCCGAAAGCTTTGAGCGCATCCACAGAAGCAACCTTGCCGGAATGGGTGTTTTGCCCCTAGTTTTCAAAAACGACCAGAGCTGGAAATCACTCGGTCTGGACGGTTCAGAGACCTTCACCATTGAAGGACTTGCAGATGTCACTCCCAGATGTACTGTCAAAGTCAAAGCTGTTAAACCTGACGGCAAAGTGACAGAGTTTGATACAATGTGCAGACTGGACACAGACATCGAGATCGAATACTTCAAACACGGCGGAATTCTTGATTTCGTTTTAAGAAAACTCATGAACTAAAAAAAATATAGAGGCACTTGCGCCTTCAGCAGTATAGTAAAGGGCGCTCATCATGATGAGCGCCCTTATTTTTTGTTAAGCTGTCACATCAACAGGCTGCTGCGCTGCTGCTGTTATCTCTTCTTTATGG
>OBLN01000200.1_pt1 | contig 22261 bp, 23 predicted proteins | sample 1519301 | NCBI WGS metagenome assembly OBLN01 (sample SAMEA2452533, study PRJEB22499) | sediment metagenome | reverse complement strand
GATAAAAACTGGTCGCCTCTTCTGGAGACCCTTTAGTTTGTTATGTTAATTAATTGACCACTCCGGATATTTAAATGAGGAAAATCCGAATGAAAGGAGTAAATATCAATTTTAATAATTTTACTATAAAAGCAATGGTAGTTTTCATTTTAGCCACTATTGCATTCTATCTGCTGACAGAGCATAAAGCTCACCTTCTGGCATATTCCAGCTACATGTTCTTCTTTGCTTATGTCCTGCTTCACTTTTTCATGTGTGGGAGGCATGGAAAGCACGAAGAACAGGAAAAACAGGGAGGACACTGCGGGCATAGTGGGCATGACAGCAGGAAACATAAGCATGGTGAAGCAGAAAAAGGGGTTGAACAGGGTACTGGAAGGTATGACGATACAGGTCAGCATGAAAACAGTCATTATGAACACAGCGAGGGAAGATCAGATGAGTAACATTCAGGCATATGGCCTCTGGATATAATTAACTCTTTGATTTTTATCGTCTTCCCCCTAAGCTTTACACAACCTAAAACATCGCGAGACTGGCGCTCTCCTGGAGGATTTGCAGCATTTATAGTTGCACTGTTTACCGAAATGTACGGTTTCCCTCTCACCATTTACCTGTTATCAGGCTGGCTTACGGACCGCTACTCGGGGCTAGACATTTACTCTCACAATTCCGGGCATCTCTGGAGCGACCTTCTGGGCATGACAGGGGATCCTCACATTAGCCTGATTCATATTTTCAGCTACGTTCTGATCCTGGGGGGGCTATATCTTCTCTCTTCGTCCTGGAGTGTGCTTTATAAGGCACAGAAGAATCATGGAGCTGATCCCAAAACTCAAAATTGATTTTCCGAATTTCGAATTCCCAATATAAAACAGGATTTTTGACCATGAAAATTGTCCTGAAATTCTTATTGATGTAAGAAATATTATAGTTTTAGGATAGGCTCAATATTAAATTTCATAATATTATTTCAATTGCTCTTAATCCTTTTTTGAAAAAATAAATTTTCGAATATTTCAGTTATTATAGCTTGCTAAACCTATTATAACTTGCTAAATATCCCAAATTCCTGAATCTATTATAGCTTGTTATTTATCCCTTTTAATATCCTCCCAGCTCCTAGCATCACTGTATCTTTATCTATTACCTTAATCCTGTTTTTGTGAAGTAGTGTTTCGAGGTCGGATTTAATGAAAGTTTTATAATATTCTGCTTCATAAAGGGAGACAAAATGATAAATTAAAAATTTACTGATTTTATTTTCAGGCAAGTTATAATCAGCAACTACTATGGTTCCCTGTGGCCTGGTTACCCTTACTATCTCTTTTAATATTTTTTCCCTTATAGTCAGAGGCATATCATGCAAAGCAAATGATATGGTAGATACGTCAAAACTATCGTCCTCAAACGGTAAATTTGTTGCATCAGCAACTTCAAATTTCGCATTTCCAAATTTGTTTTTCTTTCTAGCCACATCAAGCATAGCGTCAGAGAGGTCAATTCCTATAACTTCATAACCTTTTTTCGCGAATGCAAAAGCCTGTTGCCCCGTTCCTGTAGCAACATCCAGTATTTTGGAACCTTTTTTGGCATTTGTAATATTCACCACTTTATCCCTTACACCGGAAAAAGGTATGGCAACGACATCATAATATGGAGCCAGGATAGCAAATGCCTTTCTTACAAGTACATAATATTTTCTCTCTTCATCAGTTAATTTTTCTTCCATAATTTTTCCCCCAAAAACCATGATTATGAGAAGAATCAATAGCTCTTTACAGAAATAAAGCTTAACCTTTTATCTTTCTGGAGTACCATTGCCGGTAAATTTGAAATGAATTTAATTCTAAGGCGGGAAAGCCGTTAGCCGTTGTGTATCTCAAGTATATCAAGCTATATATCCGTCTTTGCTTACATTTTACTTTACTTTTTTTTGCGCGGAAGATATGGAAAACATGAAGAGCACGGAGAACAGGGAGGACATTGCGGATACGGTAATGGAAACCATAAACACGGAGAAGCAGAAAAATAGATTGAGCAGGGACTGAAAGGCTGTGAGGATGAAATCCAGCGTGATCAGATCAGAAAAATCATGTGAACTATATTTTCGCTTTTTTTATACCCGGTTATTTGTTTTGGGCCTGATTATTTGTTTTAGACATGGTTCTGTCAATTTCCTATGCCTTTATTTTTCCTGTGCCTTTCTTTTAGTTTTGGTTTCCAGGGCTTAGGATATCTCTGATCGGAGCCTTTAAGTGTTTTTTATATTTTTATTGCTTACTTTCCGGATGTTTTTTCCTACTATTAAAATATGAAGCTATTTTTCAATTCATAATTCAGGATTTTGTGACCTTCAGCATCTTTTTTGAATTTATCCCTTTTTAGAGCTTCCTGAGCCGTAAAAGAGTTCCGAAACATAGTTTTTATTATAATAAGATTTTTATGTTGCTGAATTAAATAAATACAGGCCGAATATAAATTACCATATCGGTGAATAACGGGGGGAATAGAATGATCAGAAATGGAATGATAAAGTCAGTACTTCTGCTGGCATTGGGAATTATTACAATCGCACTGATAGGACCCGCTGCGGGGGATACCATATGTAAATGTCCTGACAATCAAACATGTATGATGATGCAGTCGAGCATGGGAGATTGCCAGGACAACAGGACTATGATGTGCTATATGATGAGTGATATGGCAAATGAAAGCTGCTGCATGCTTATGGATCAAAATGCAAGTACAAGTCAGGCCAGGTTGAATTGTACCTATTTCTGGCTCGAAAAGGCAATACAGCTGCACCAGCTTCACATGGAGGACCCCAGCACTGCAACCAATGAGTCCCAGATGGAACTGATGGACTACATGATTCATGCTCACGAATGCATCAAAGGTGAAAACGTAACCATGGAAATGGTGGATAACAAAACAACATACAACGACTCAGAAGATTTTGTCTGTGAAGCCCACGCAAGGCTAAAATGTGCTGACTTCTGGCTGGAGCAGGCTATAAAGTTGCATGAAATGCATCTCAAGGACCCCAGCACTGCAACCGATGAATCCCAGATGGAAATGATGGAGCAGATTATGCAGGCACATATATGTGTTCTGGGAAAGGACGCATCCATGGATGTGACAGATAAGGTCAGAATGGACTGTGCGAAGATCTGGCTGAAAAAAGCTATGGATATGCATGAGCTTCACATGAATGAATACGGCATGGAAGCCAATGAGTCTGAGATGAAAATGATGGAACAGATGATGGACCATATGATGCATGCATATGAATGCATGGCTGGAGAAAATATGACAAAGGGAATGATGAACAATACAATGATGGTACAGTTTTTGGGAGAATATGAACACGGATGTTAAACCCGACAGGCTAACTTCCAATAAAAATCATTGGGGACGTGTTCCCCTATTAATTTTTCCAGGTGATGACTTTCTATTTAGTTCTCTATAAACGAACCATCTGTTGAAATGGCTCCGAAAATTGCTTTAACAGAATTTCTAAGGGATTATTCTGGAGATCATTCTTATAAAGTTGATTAGACAAGTTATTCTGGATTATCATTTTGGGTTATCATTCTGAAAATTGAAAGGATTATTCAGAAATATAAGGGCTGAAGGGCGTTTCGCGTGCACTGTATAATGAGAGTCAAAAAGGCAATTGAAGATATGCAGGGCATATAGAGAATAGCTGTAAGCCATGAGAATAAACAGGCTGTTGTTAATTCAACGAAGGAAATACCGACGTAGAAATAATCAAGAATGCGATAAAGGAAACGGGTTGTGAGCCACTTTAAAAGTAGGCTTTTGTTTTTCCAACTCCTACTTTTTCCATTCGCTAAGGCCTGCATGAAAGGGTGACTTCTTCCTGCCTATTTGGCTTGAGGGCACAAAGGATTATGCAGCAGACCGGACATATATCTGTTTAATCGTGCAGTAATCCATAAACTTATTATGCTAAATCGATCTGTAAAATTAATGGAGGTTGAAACAATTACTCAGGAAACTATAAAAGTCGAAGGCATGTCTTGCGGGCACTGCGTTATGAGAGTTAAAAAAGCAATAGAAGGTATAGAGGGAGTAAAGAAAGTAGATGTAAGCCTTGAGGACAAACAGGCTGTTGTTGAATTCGATGAAGGGAAGACTGACGTTGAGAAAATAAAGGCTGCAGTGAGGGAAACCGGCTACGAACCAGTCTGAAATAAAATAATGTGTTTGATTAAGCTATCATCAGCCTCAAAAGGTTTTATTTACGGGCTTGAGCAATTTATTATATAGTAAAAGGCACAAATTTTTTAATATGGGTCAAGCCCTGTTTGAGTAGCAGCTGATGATGCGGGGGTGAAGATATCGGGGAGACAACATTTGTAGTGGACGATATGATTTGCAGGTACTGCAAAGATACGGTTACCAGACTCATTACCTCTATTAACGGGGTTTCCCGTGTGAACGTAAATGTCCCTGAGAGGACAGTTAATGTGACATATGACAGCAGGATAACCGATGCACACGTCATAAAGATGACTCTGCTTGAAGCAGGTTACAAAAATATCCGAGAGCCCGTAAATGCTTTTTAAGCTGCGTGCACTCTGAAAAAATCTGGATAGGCGGCATATCCGATGGAAGTTTCAATAGAAGTTTACGGCATGACCTGTGGTCACTGCCACAAAAGAGTAGCGGATGCTATTTCTTCCCTCGATGGTGTGGAATCTGTAGATGTTAATCTTGAAGCCGAAAATGCAACTGTTAGTTTTGACCCTGAAAAATTGAGTCTTGAAGATATCAAAGAAGCTGTCAGGAAGGCTGGATATTCTACAGAGCGCGAAGGGGGAACTGAAGGGGATAAAGGAGAGGTTCGGGCCGGATCTTTCGAGCCTGCTCCGGAAGATGAGAAAACGGTCCAGTTAAAGATAAGCCGGATGGAAACAGGTCAGGTTTCGGAATCTGAAGACGATAAATCCCTGGAAACAGTGGAAGAAGAAGCGGAAAAGATTCCTCAAGCATGCCCTCTTACCGAAGCATGCATAGCTGCAGAAAAAGAGGCTTCTCGAATCTCAACCGGGGAAGCGGGGCTAAAGGAAATCACTCTCGGAGTTTCCGGAATGACCTGTTCGGCATGTGCCCTTAATATTGAGAAGGTTCTGAAGAATAAAGAAGGTGTGGACTCCGCAGTTGTTAACCTGGAACTTGGCAGGGCGCAGGTAAGTTTCGACCCTTCCGTGATTTCTCCTCAGGAAATTGGAGAGGCTATCGAATCCATAGGGTACAGAGTTGAAAAAGATAAAGTAACCCTGAATATCCAGGGAATGAGCTGTGCATCCTGTGCTGCAAATATTGAGAAGATACTCAATAAAACCGAAGGCGTGATCTCGACTTCAGTAAATCTCCCGCTTGAAAAAGCCGTTGTAGAATTTGATTCTGCCCGCATTTCCGTCAGGGAAATTATCGCCGCAATCCAGAGAATAGGTTACGGGGCTTCGGTCCAGGCCGAGACTATAGAATATGAAGATAGAGAACAGATCTCCAGAAACGCGGAGATCCGCAGGCAGAGAAACAACCTGATTATTTCTTTCATTCTGGGAGTTCCGGTAGCTGTGGGAAACATGAGCATGATGTTTCCTTCCCTGGCATCAATTGTGCCTCCAATCCTTTCCGATCCAATCGTACTCTTTATAATGACCACTCTTATTCTCCTTTTCCCGGGGAGACAGTTCTTTGTCGGGACCGTTAAAGGTTTCAAGCACGGAGTAACCGACATGAACCTGCTCATTGCTGCAGGTACAGGGTCAGCTTATCTTGTCAGTGTAGCAGCAACTTTTCTTGACCTTGGTCCGGGATATGATATCCTGTATTACGAGACCGTAGCCCTTCTGATACTTTTTATCGTATTCGGGAGGTACCTTGAAGCCAGGGCTCGGGGTAGAACCTCTGAAGCCATCCGAAAATTGATGGGGTTAAGGGCTAAGACATCCAGGATCCTTGTGGGCGGTGTGGAGAAAGAGGTTCCTGTAGAGGAGGTAGTAGTCGGAGATATCGTTGTGGTCCGTCCTGGTGAAAAAATACCTGTTGACGGGGTTGTGGTTGAAGGCAGCTCTGCAGTGGACGAGTCCATGATTACCGGAGAGAGCATCCCTGTTGAAAAAGGCTCAGGGGATACTGTTATTGGGGCTACCATTAACAGGACTGGATCTTTTCGGTTTCGGGCTACAAAGGTGGGAGCAGATACCGCCCTTGCTCAGATAATAAAGCTTGTTGAAGCAGCTCAGACAACCAAGGCTCCCATTCAGAGAATTGCAGATGTTTTTGCTGGCAATTTTATTGTAGCAGTACATATAATTGCCCTTCTTGCTTTTCTCTTCTGGTTTTTCCTCGGTTACTGGTTTTATGGAGTAGGAGAGTCAGAGACCCTCAGAGGGACCAGTCCCTTCCTTTTTTCCCTGCTTATAGCTATTACTGTCCTTGTGATCTCCTGCCCGTGTGCAGTCGGACTTGCAACCCCGGCAGCAATTATGGTTGGTACTGGCAGAGGTGCTGAGAACGGAGTCCTTATAAAAGGTGGGGAAGCCCTTGAAAGGGCACACAAGCTTGATACCATTGTTTTTGACAAAACAGGGACACTTACTGAGGGAAGCCCAAAACTTACGGATGTTTTTTCAGTTCCAGGCCATGCGGAAAATGAGGTGCTTTTCACTGCGGCGACGGCTGAAAAAGGGTCAGAGCACCCGCTGGGGGAAGCCATTGTAAGGGGAGCGGACGAAAGAAAAATCAGCCCTGCAGAGGTAAAAAAATTCCGTTCAATTCCCGGAAAAGGAATAGAAGCCTATCTTGAAGATCAGAGAATTCTGCTGGGTACTCGTAAACTTATGGAAGAAAACTCAATTCCTTTTGAGGGGCTGGAAACTGAAATGCGTAGATTTGAAGAGCAGGGAAAAACCGCAATGCTTGTAGCTCTCGGAATTGAAGTCATAGGGATCGTCGCAGTTGCCGATACTCTTAAAGAAAATTCTATAGAGGCGATAGATACTCTGAAAAAAATGGGAATTGAAGTTGTTATGATAACCGGAGATAACGCAATTACGGCCAGCGCAATAGCAAAGGAAGTAGGCATCCCGAGAGTACTTGCCGAAGTCCTGCCCGAAGACAAAGCAAACGAGATCAAGAAGCTTCAGAAAGAGGGTAAGATTGTTGGTATGGTAGGCGATGGAATCAATGATGCCCCTGCTTTAATCCAGTCAGATGTAGGGATTGCAATGGGTGCAGGCACGGATGTGGCAATGGAATCCGCAAAGATCGTGCTTATAAAGAATGATCCCAGGGATGTAGTTGCAGCTCTTAAGCTTAGCAGGCTTACTATCCGCAAGATAAAGGAGAACCTTTTATGGGCTTTTGGATACAATACAATAGGCATTCCCATTGCAGCAGGTATTCTTTATCCCGTATTTCATAAAATTCTGATAACGCCGGAATTGGCTGCAGCTTTCATGGCACTGAGTTCGGTTTCTGTAACAACCAATTCTCTGCTAATGAAAAGAAGCAGGATTAAATAACTTCAGGACAGATATTTTTGAAGCAAAATATTTCAAGTTAAATTTTAAGATATGATTATAAAAATAAGGTGCAGAAGAATTTGCTGGTAAAACCTCTGCACTTTATCTTTAAAATCCCGGATAAGCCTGTTAAGGTCTAATTTTCGGGTTTTTGAATGTCCGGTTGCCGACGGTGATTATATGGTGAAATTCGGATCCAAAGATAAAAGAGCCAGAGTTGTGCTTATCTCAAGTCTTGCTACCTCAATCGTGCTGACAAACTTATTCTTGCTCGGGACTCTGTTAACCAATATGTATGTGGGAGAAGCAGCCTACACCCTGGTGGATATTGCCGCCGGTTCAATTTTCGTTTTTATTATTTCCATGATCATTTCGTTATCTCTATGGCCCAAGATAATGGATTGGCTTGAAAGCAGAGGACAGACTAAAAAGGCTATGAAATAAAAAAGCCATGAGATATTTCTGCGAAGTAAATCTTCTTGAGAAATATCAGTCATATTGATAGAGAATATAGATATCGTAGAGAAGGTAAGAATAAACTGTTGATATAAAAAACGGGAAGGATTGTTAGTTATCGACTAGAATATTGGTAGGAAAAATTACAAAAATATTCTAATAAGAACAAATTTTTATAGAAATATAATTTTTATAGAAATATAATTTTTATAGAAATATAATTTTTTAAACGTATACTTTATATATCTATTGATTTACTTCCTGCCATGAACGAGGGCAGTATAAGATCAAACATAAAAGAAGGGCTAGAGGTAGGAATTGTTTTAAAGCAGGATCAAAGAACCGGAGTAATAACCCGGGGAATCGTAAAAAGAATTTTAACAAATTCTTCAACTCACCCGCATGGCATTAAAGTGCAGCTGGCAGACGGGCAGGTCGGAAGAGTTAAGGAGATTTATTAAAATCCTGAACTGCTCTGGTATCCCTGGGCAACCGGCAAGAGCGATCTGCTTGAAAAGCAGTCCATATTCATCCTTTTTTTTATCTTAGATATTACGTTTTGCTTTATTTGCTGCTCGTATTTTCTCAAGCTATTTTCGTCAATTTCAGGCATAGATATTGATATGAGCATCACTTCTTTTCGCTCTATTTTAAAGCTTTAAAAAGGGAATTTAATAGAATTCATTCGCTTTCAATGGCGTCATCTGAAATTTGTTTAGCTGCTATTTCTGCCAGTCTCTCTTTTTCTATTTTTACAAGCCTGAATGAAAGGAAAACTACCAGATATATGATTGCAGCTGCTACCAGAAAAGAGAGCGATCCGATCTGCGTATAGAGCAAACCTCCTGCAAGAAGTCCTATTATACTTGCAAGGCTGCTGGCACTCATGGCAAAGCCCTGGACCGATCCCTGGTATTTATTTCCTGCGAATTTGGAGAGAATAGAAAGGGTGGAAGGCCACATAATCCCGTTTCCTAAGGCAAAGAAAACAGCTGCCAGATATAAGAGAAAAAAATCTCCGGGTACTATAAGGATGAATTGCAGGCCAAGAATGAATCCGCCTGCGACAACCAGGATTGATTCCCTGTATCTTTTTGAAAGCCTTGAAAGGACCGGACCCTGCACAAAAACCATAAATGCGCTGATAACAGAAAAATAAATACCCAGTTCTGCAGGGCTCCATTCAAGGGCAACAGCAGCAAAGACCGGAAATGCAGTATAATAAATATTGAAGCCCAGAAAAATAAGGAAATAAATAATCAACATAAGGGGGATATACTCGAGCTTGAAGACTTCGCTGAAGTTTATTTTACTTCCTGCCTCAACCTGATAGCACTCTTTTTGTTCCTGCCCGAGGATTTTTCTGATGTCAGCGGGCTCCGGGTATTCCCCAATGACGCAGGGCCGGGAGTCCGGGAGTAAGAAAATTACAATGAGAGTCCCTATAACTGAAATGATCAGGGCTGCAAATACTGGAAGGAGCTCGCCATAAATTGTTGCCCCAAGGATTCCGGCAAGAGCAGGACCGAATATATATCCCATATTTGAGGCGATAGACATTCTGCCGTAGTTCCTATTCCTTTCTTCTTCTGAAGTAAGGTCGGCGAGATATGCGTTGGCAACTGAGATATTCCCTCCCGTAATCCCGTCAAGAGCTCTTGCGATAAAGAGGGCAAATAAGGGCAGAGTAACCGTAAAAACCCCAAGCAAATCAGACCTTACTTCTATTAACGGGACCACGGGAAAAAAGAGGGCAACAAAAAAAATAACCCAGGCAAGCAGGGTCCCTACCTGACTCAATAACAGAATCTTCTTTCTTCCGTAAAGGTCAGACCACCGTCCCAGAATAGGGGCTCCGATAAGTTGGAAAGCAGGATAAGTGGAAGCAAGAATACCATAGACAAGGGCGTTGCCCCCATAATCTGTTACCAGATAAACGAGAAAAGTAAGTATAATGCCGAATCCCAGGGTTCCGATAAACGTTATTGTATATAGAGGTAAAAGTGCCCTGCCATCTACAGAGGAAGTTCCCGAATTTGGTCCCATCAAAAGATAATATGCTAGCTCTATCCATTATAATATTTCTTCCAAAACCCAAGAATTTTAGCACCAGTTCATTTCAGGCCCTCTTCAATAAAAGGCTGTACTCCAGGCACGGTCCCCACAGATATTGGCCATGTTTTTTAGGCGATCCGGTTACTTTAACTGTGCTCTCCAATCAAGACGACCCTCCCGTCAATAAAATTTCCCCTCAATGAGACCTTCCTGTTTTCCTCTGAAGTGCCTTCTGTTACTTTTCCCTCCCTTTTTTCTGTTTAACGATTAAAGATCGCTTCAGTCGCTCAGAGCCGCAGGTCGTGGCTTTTCTTGTATTTTGCTGCTTAACAAAAGGCTTTAAAATCTTTTAAAGTATTTGAATTGCTTCCCGTATCTCTGAAATATGCTTTATTTCTCCAACAATATATCAGAAGGCAATAAAGTATCCATAGGTGCTTATTTTTTTTATAAGACCTCTATAAGCTGATAAAAGGATATTTATGCGCTTTTTTCCTTATATAAATTATAAAGATCTTTTGTGAAGGAAAATAAAGTATTATGAAGCTTTAAAATTGTTGATCTTATCAGTTAATTCAACTATTGCAAAAAGTATACTTATATTCTAATTTTACAATATGAAATTCTAATCCCAAAGTTGTTTTCCAGGCAAAATTGACTGGAAGCTTTGAAACAATTTATGGGAACTAAAAGATCTTTATTAAAGTGAAGGAGATAAAGGTCTTTAAAAACGCAAAGGAATAAAGGTCTCAAAAATAGAAAGGAATGAATCTCCAAAGAGTAAGTATTCCAAAAACATGAAAGAAACTGAATGTTAAGGGCATTTTCCATCCTGAAACAGTGGTTTCTGCTGTGTCCACATTGATGTCAACGATCCGATTCCTTCCGGAATTCGCAGCAGAAGCCACTGAATTATCCCGCAAAAAATATTTCGTGTCCTGGACAGGTTGTCACAGGACTGCTGCGGGATTAAAACCCTGAATGACGCGGGCCGGGGCGGTGTCAAAGTCCGTATTAGCGGGGTTGAACCCTTAACAATAAGAATTTTTCAGGCAACACCTGCAGGGCGGATTCAGGGTTGCCTGAAATATCTTTATTGTTCATAGATTTATTAGTTTCTAAATTATTTCTACCCCTTTTATTTTTTCTACTTTCTTTTACCTTCTTTATTTCATTCTTTTTAATCTTTCATGCGCCTGTTATATATTTTTCATGTATTTTCTATATCCGGACCCCAAAATATTTCATTGATATTTGTGAATTCAAAGGTGCCCGGTTCGAAATCTTATTTATTCTTTACCTGCATCTGGTTCTTTATGCAGGAATCATACTGGAAGACAGTCCCAGGAAAGAGTATCCCTTCAAGCCTTGAGCTTTATCCGATAGTTTATAATTATTTGAAGAAAGGCTATGAAATTCTAGACATTGGGTGCGGTTCTGGAAAAGTCAGCCTTGAGTTTGCTTCTCTGGGATATTCCGTAATGGGAATTGATCTGAACCCTGAAGCAGTCAAGTTTTCGGAAGCTGCTGCAAAATGCCTGGATAAGGAAAAAAAACTAAAAGGAAAGGTTGAGTTCAGGGTTGAAGATGCCTCTAATTTGCCCTTTCAGGAATCAAGTTTTGATTTTGCAGTTATGCAGGCCTTTTTGACCTCCGTGCCAACTCCTTAGAAAAGAGTAAAGGTAGTCCAGGAAGCTCACAGGGCCCTGAAACCGGGAGGTTACCTTTACCTCGCAGAATTTGCGCAGAACTGGCATCTCAAGCTTTACAGAAAGCGCTATCTTGAAGACTTTCAGGTTACAAAAGAAGAAGGCTCTTTTCTCGCCCTTAATCCTGATACCGGAGACATCGAGTTTATCGCACACCATTTCTCTGAAAAAGAGCTTGTTTTCCTGCTTGTAAATTATGGGTTTGAAATCGATTATTTCAGGGTCGAAGAGTTCAGAACGAGGACAGGCAACCTGGTTAATGGATTTGTAACCGTAGCTAAAAAATGTTGAGACCTGCAGTTGAAACCCAGTTGAGGTTATTTTTTGCTGCAGAAATGTGAAATTTCAAAACTCTTGATTTTGCGTCTGCGGATTTATTTCATCGGTTAAACCCGGCGAATCGGACCGGTTATGCTGCTCTGTCGCTCAGGTGAAGCCCGATAACTCCCATCACCACGACTGCAAGAGAAATAATTTTGAGGGCATGAGCAGGCTCCCTGAACCATAAGATTCCGACCATTGTGATAAGGGCAGTGCCTAACCCTGCCCATATTGCATACGCAATGCTCACATCTATCCCTTTAAGGGCAAGAGTAAAGAAAATGAAACTGATTGCATAAAACACAAAGATCAAAACTGAAGGGGCCAGTTTTGAAAAGCCCTCGGATAATTTCATGCATGTAGTTCCGCAAACCTCAAATAATATTGCAAGTAACAAAAAATAATAGTAATTCATCACTAATTTATTTTATTTCAATTTATTAATTGATTTCCCAATCAGCTCTTTTCTCAATTTATCCTTTCCTCAACCTGCTTTTTTCAATTTGTCCTTTTCTTAATGTTCTCATTTCCCAAACTATCCTTTTCTCAATCTGCCTTTATTTCTAAATCTATAGTTTTATTTTTCTCTATTTTCACATTTCTGTTGTTCCAGGTGCATTATCAGGGACAGGCATCTAAAGAAGGGCAACTAGTTAAGGCACATATGGATGGATGGATGGATGAATGGATGGATGGATGGATGGATGGATGGATGGATGGATGGATGGATGGATGAATTCGTTTTGCATACCTATCATTTAAGATAAATTTATATATTATAACAGCTTCGGACATATTGGCAGTAAAAATAAAGAATCATATAATCTGTTATTAAAAACTTCATTTTTGTTTTTAATAAAAGAATTGTATAGGATCTTATTTTTATAGCGCGCTAGACTTATCCGCTATAAGCGGAGGTGAAACAAGAGTGAGTTTTAATGACAGAGGGAATTCCTTCCGGGGGAGAGACAGCAACCGGGGTGGCAGAGACAACAACCGCGGAGGTTTCAGAGGCGGTAATACAGGTCCCAGAGAACTTCATCAGGCAATCTGTTCCGACTGTGGCGTTGAGACCCAGGTTCCTTTCAAACCAGCTGAAGGAAGGCCGGTTTACTGCAGGGAATGTCTTCCGAAACACAGGAAGTTCTAAGCCCATCATAAATCCTTAAAATCCTTATTCAAGCTTATCCATGGAAACCTCTGAAAAGAGAGTTTCCAGTCCTATCTATTTATTTGGATGTATTTTCCAGCACATCCTCTTTCATATTCTCTCTCATATTCTCTCTCTCATATTCTCTCTCATATTCTCTCTCTCATATTCTCTCTCTCATATTCTCTCTCTCTCATATTCTCTCTCTCATATTCTCTCTCTCATATTCTCTCTCTCATATTCTCTCTCATATTCTCTCATATCTCTCTTTCATGTTCTCTCATATCTCTCTTCTATGTTCTCTCACATTTTCTCCCTTTCATACATAATCTTTTTATGTTATTTTTTTGTAACTTCTTTTCCCCATGCGCCATACTGAAGAAAATTCTATTTTTCTAATATGGGTAGATTAAATTTATATATCATAAAAAGGTTGTAAAATTAGTAAAAATAATGAGAAATATAATCTGTTATTAAAAACTCCGTTTCTGTTTTTAAATAATGAATTATATCCAATCATTTTTTTATGAGTATACTTATCCGCTATAAGCGGAGGTGAAACAAAAATGGGTTTTAGTGACAGAGGAAACTCCTTCAGGGGAAGAGACAGTAACCGTGGAGGTTTCAGAGACAATAACCGGGGTGGTCCAAGAGATGGCAACCGCGGAGGTTTCAGAGGCGGCAACAGCGGTCCAAGGGAAATGCACAAGGTCATCTGTTCCGATTGCGGTGTTGAGACTGAAGTTCCTTTCAGACCAACTGAAGGAAGACCAGTTTACTGCAGAGATTGCCTTCCAAACCACAGGAAATTCTGAATTTAATTGTTCTTATTAAAAAGTGTTGTCCTGTAAAGTATTACAACAACACTAATCCACTTTTTGATCTGTATTTTTTGCTCATGATCAGGTGAAATAAATCCAAATCTCCAATTTCATAAATCATAGATCTGCTATTGAGTGCAAGATTACTTATAAATGATATTCAGATACTCATAAAATCCGTTCGGCTATGATCTGGTCCAGTATCATATAGGGATAGGTTTTAAGCTTCTATTGAGGCTTACGGGTTGGGCTGCCGGGGTCAAAGAAATATTTTCCGAGATTCCATATTTACGAAAGTTTTATGCCTTTTATATTTTAGAGGTTTTTAACTTCCTATCCATTTATGAACCTTTAGACCAAAGTACCTATGGGGAGTCGAAAATACAGAAGGTCTCAATATTGAAGGTCTCGTGAACAGTAATAATATTTTATATAAGTTTAAAGAACTTAATCACCTTCAGAGGTAAAGAGCAACGGATAAACTCGGCTTCCGATCTTCAATCAAAATTTAAATTCAAAATAAACTCAGAATAAATCCAAAACCAAATATATGAGGTGTCAACCTGGCTAACTATAGAAGTAATATGAGAAAAAGGAAAGAAGGAACAGCGAACCCTGCAGCCAGTACTCAGGAAGTAACAAGGGTACGCACTCCACGCAGAGAAAATAATGAAGTACTGGCGACAGTAGGGAGCCTCCTTGGTTCAAAAAGGGTTAATTTACAATGCATGGACGGAGTTGTCCGCATGGGTAGAATCCCGGGATCCAAAAATAAGAAAATGTGGATCCGCGAAGGGGATGTCGTGATTGCAACTCCCTGGGAAATTCAGGACTCAAAAGCCGATGTTATCTGGAAATACACAAGGCCCCAGATAGAGTGGCTTGAGAGAAAAGGATATCTAAAATAACTGCCTGATCGATATACCATTTGTTATATAATTCATTTTCGAAAATATATATTTAAATTTCTTGGTTTTAACCACTGGGACGGTTAAATCCCCTACTTCCCCCCTTTTCAATAACTTCATATCCTCACTTCAATAACTTCATATTCTCACTTCAATAACTCCACATCTTTAAGAATATTAGCTGCTTTTCAATAGTCTTTTTAACAAAATTTCCTGGCAGTCTTCTTCAGTAGTTCATGACTCCGTTTTTCTCTGTTTACCTGCAGGCTATATAATTACAGACTATAGTTATACTAACTGAGAAAAGTCTTTTCTATAAGCTTAATTTAAATCAAAAAGCGCATTGAAAAGAATTGGATTCTGGGAATTACACGAAAAAGTTTGAATACAAATGTGTCCCTATCCTTAAGTTGGGACGGGGGACTGCTGAAAACTTCAACATATATGGTTCGGATGGATGGGAACTGGCCTGTGTATGGGCTTCCTGGCAGTACCTGAATGAGAGATTGAATGAGTTAAGAAGATACAAAACAGAGGATTTTCCTTAAGGGCCTTGTTAACCTAAATAAATGGGCAAACCTGTTGAGTAGATAATCCTATCCTTGCTTAAGGTTTAAATACTAATTGTTACTTCTTAAGATAAGATATCTACAGAGCTGATTTTGAAAGTAAGCGACTTTAAATTAAACAAATTTTTGTAATTATTTTTAATTTTTAGAGTAAGATTTATATAATTTGACTGTCTAGTTAGAGCGTTAAAAATAAGGAGACGTATAATCTGTTATTAAAAACTAATTTCTGTTTTTAATCAAAGAGCTCTATACAATCTTATTTTTAAGCAAATGACTATCCGTTGTAAGCGGAGGTGAAAAGAAAATGGCTTTTAATGACAGAAACTCCTTCAGGGGAAGAGACAACAACCGGGGAGGTTTTGGTGGAGCCCCGAGGGAAATGCACAACGCAACATGTTCCGACTGCGGCGCTGAGACTCAGGTTCCTTTCAAACCAGATCCCGACAGACCGGTTTACTGCAGGGACTGCCTTCCTAACCACAGGAAGCCCAGAGAAAACCGCTATTAAATCCGAACTTAATTTCGGGATTCTTACTTTTTTAGAGTATGTCCGTCTGCCTGACTCTCATGGTAGGCGGATCAATTCTTTTTCATAGTATTCTTTTTCACAGAATTCTTTTTCATTCTCTTTATACGTTGTTTTGTATGCTGGTTTGTTATGTATGTTCACTTTATACTCTCTTTTGCGTTCTATTCTCTACTCCAGTTTTTCTCGAATCCTTTGGGTTTGAAGGGATGTTAATTTAAGGAATTTGCCCTTAAAATGCTCTGGTTTCTGTGTTCCGGTGTGATTTTTGCATAGGTATATTTATATAATTTGAGTGTCATTATGAATTCGAAAATTAAAAAGATGTATAATCTGTTAATTAAGAACTCCATTTTTGTTTTTAATCAAGAGCTCTGTACTATCTTATTTTTAAACTGCCTATCCTTCATTAAGAGGGGAAGTGAAACAAAAGTGGGTCTTGAGAATAAGTCAGCTTCTTTCAGGGGAGACAACAATTCTGAATGGGAAATGATGGATACAGGACTTCAGGGCTGTATCATTAGCTCTGTAAAAAGATCACAGGGTTATTTTTAACTGTGATATCGAGGCAGAAGGACAAGCATGAATTATTTTTCCTTTCCTTTTTGGTTTCTTTGTTTTCATCGATCTTTGGGAAACTGCCTGGAAGAATCAAGAACCAGAATTTGCGTTGAATTAACAGGTATAGGCAAAACAAATAGATAGGCAAAACAAATTATCACAAATATAATAAATATAATAAGTTACTAAACTTAGCGAAACAAGGAGGAATTAATCTGGCTAATTATAGAAGTGTTGCTCGAAAAAGACAATCCGGAACCAACAAACCCGTAAGTTCGGGCGATGAACAGGAAGTAACAAGAGTACGTACTCCGCGTAAGGACAGAAATGAAGTCCTGGCAACGGTAGCAAGTTTACTTGGCTCGAAGAGAGTTACACTGCAGTGTATGGACGGGGTTGTCCGCATGGGCAGAATTCCGGGTTCCAAAAACAAGAAAATGTGGATCCGTGAAGGGGATGTTGTCATAGCAAACCCCTGGGAAATTCAGGACTCAAAAGCCGATGTTATCTGGAAATACACAAGACCTCAGATAGACTGGCTTGAAAGAAAAGGATACCTTAATTAAGGTAACCTCAAAAACCTTTTACTCTGATAAGTCATTATTTATTATGTATTCCAGAATCAGCTGAAATATGTTCTTAGTAATTACGAATAATTTATTTTTTTATAGCAAATTATTTTCTTTTTAGTGGCCTGTTTCTTTATAGTAAATTACTTCTTTATAATGAATTATTTACTTATAGTGAATTATTTACTTATAGTGAATTATTTACTTATAGTGAGTTATTTTCCTTACAATGAATCGGTCTTATAATGATTACGTTTTTTAGTAGCTTTTGGTTTTAACAGCTTTTCAGCCTCTTCTTCGCTCAAAATCCCTTTTATTATTACAATTTCTTTAACGGGTAATTTTTTGTCCAGGGCTTCGTTAGCTATTTCGGCAGCTTTAAGGTATCCTATTTTAGGGGCAAGGAAAGTTGCCATGATGGGGTTAAGTTCAAGATAAGCCCTGCATCTATCCTCATGAGCTTCAGTTCCTTCTACGCAGCGTTTCTGAAAAATTGGAAGGTAATTGGTAAGCAGGTCAACGGATTCGAGGATACTGGAGGTTATTACAGGGGTCATAACATTGAGTTCCAGCTGTCCTGCCTGGGCTGCAAGAGTAACTGTGGTGTCATTACCAATAACCTGGAAACCGATCATATCCAGGCACTCAGCCATTACAGGGTTATATTTCCCTGGCATCATGGATGAGCCAGGCTGTACGGGCGGAAGTTTTATTTCCGAAATCCCGGTAGTAGGGCCTGCATTAAGGAGTCTGAGGTCGTTTGCTATCCTTATAAGTTCTATTGCAGCTTCTTTAAGAGCCCCCGAAAAAGCTGAAAACTGAGATCGGCTCTGCAGGGCTTCGAAACTGTTGTCTGCTTTTCTTAAAGGCAATTGGCAGAGTTCTGACAGTTTTAAGATTGCCAGTTCTCTATATCCCGAATTTGCATTTGCGCCTGTCCCTGTTGCAGTGCCTCCGAGTGGAAGCTCGAGGAGATCATCTCTTCTTTCCTGTATTCGGCGAGACGCCCTTAAAATAGCAGCTGCATAAGCTCCGAATTCGTCTCCAAGGGTCACAGGCACCGCATCCATGAGGTGAGTCCTGCCGGATTTCTGGATTCTCGAAAATTCACATGCTTTTTCCTAAAAAGCATCCGAAAGTGAAGAGAGTACTCCAAGAAGCCTGTCAGCTGCAAAAATAATAGCTATACAGGAAGCAGCAGGGAATGTGTCATTCGTTGACTGAGCCATGTTCACGTGGTCGTTAGGGCTGAGAAAGCCGTAATTACCCCGGTTCCTGCCCAGCAACTCAAGTGCCCGATTAGCCAGCACCTCATTTATGTTCATGTTAGAAGAAGTGCCTGCACCTGCCTGAAAAATATCCACAGGAAACTGGTCCGAATACCTGCCAGCCAGGTTCGCAAGCACATCATCTGTTGCTGCTATTATGGCATTTCCTCTATCCTGGTCAAGAACTCCCAGTTCCATATTGGCAAAAGCTGCGGCTTTCTTTACCAGAACATATGCCCTGATAAAATCAGGTCTTTGCCTGTGACCACTGACAGGAAAATTGCAGAGAGCCCTCTGGGTCTGGATGCCGTAATAAGCTGCTTCAGGAACTTCGAGTTCTCCCAGAGAATCCCTTTCTTTCCGGGTTTTCAGAATCGTAGACTCCCCCTCGAAAATACATTAATCTACTACAGTATCTTCTACAGTAATTTGTACAGGAATTCAGAACTTACATACAAGGTTTCCAAGTTCTATTGAGAAAGTTTCGTAGTTTACGGAATAATCAATTGGACATTCAATGACCACAGTTTCATTCAGGGAAAAGGCTTTTTCGAGAACTTCTGAGAGGTTATCATCTTCTTTAACCTTCATACCTGTCGCTCCGAAACTTTCAGCAAAGAGCGCAAAGTCAGGGTTCCCGTAGTCCAGGGCAAAGTCTTCAAAGTGCATCTTTTTCTGCTTCCACTTAATGAAGCCAAAGGCATTATCATTGAGTATAAGGACAACCAGCGGGATCCTGTAACGGACTGCAGTCTCAAGTTCCTGGCAGTTCATCATAAAACCGCCGTCTCCGCAGATCGCGAGTACCCGGCGCTCAGGATAGAGAAGTTTTGCAGTAATTCCTGAAGGGAGACCTGCACCCATTGACGCGAGGGCGTTGTCAAGGATAACGGTATTGGGCGCATAGGTCTTGTAAAGACGGGAAAACCAGAGCTTATAAATCCCATTATCCAGTGTTATTATATCTTCTCTCCCGAGAACCTCTCTGACACTCCGGACAACAGTCTGTGGGAGAGGAGGATAAGTTTTTTTTACAGGAGCATTTATTTTTTCTTCAATAAAACTTCTGGTGTGCCTGAATATAGAAAAGTCGCGCTTTTCAGGAATGCCTGCAGCAAGCTGCCGGATAGAGGATGCAATATCTCCTATTACCTCTACTGTCGGGTTAAAATACCTGTCAGGTATTGACTCAACAAAATCAATGTTTATGATCTTTTTATCCAGATGCCCGTTCCAGAGGTAGGGAGGATATTCTACAATGTCATATCCCACTGTTATTATCAGGTCTGCGCCGTCAATTCCGCAATTTACGTAGTCTCTCGCATGAATTCCGGTGGCAAAGAGGCTGTACGGACAATCATCAGGGACAACACCTTTTCCCATCTGCGTATGCACGAGGTAAATACCTGTTCTTTCTGTAAAATCCTCAAGCTCTTTAGTGATTGCCTTTCGATTAGCTCCTGAAGAAACAATGATCAGGGGGTTTTTAGACCCACAGATCAATTCTGCGGCTCTTTTTATGGCTTCAGGGTCAGGAATAGGAATTTCAATTTCACTTCTCTTTTGAACTGCTGCGTCGGTTTCTTCATGAGCCACATCTTCCGGAAGCTCAATATGCACAGATCCGGGCCTTTCAGCTTCTGCATGTTTGAAAGCGTTTCGGATCACCGTAGGAATCATTCCGGGGTCTGTAATGGACACTGCTTTTTTACATAGCGGCTCCATCATCCTTACTACATCTACAAGCTGGAAACGAGCCTGCCAGTTATCGATTAGAGCTTTCTGCCCCGATATGGAGATAAAAGGAGATCCGGTAAGCTGTGCCTGAGCAACGCCTGTAACAAGATTTGTCGCTCCCGGGCCCAGGGTCGAGAAACAGACGCCTGCCTTCCCTGTCAGTCTTCCGTAAGCTGCAGCCATAAATGCCGCAGCCTGCTCATGCCTTGTTATGATCAGTTTAATGCCTGAATTACGCAGAGATTCGAGAAGGTCAAGGTTTTCTTCTCCGGGAAGGCCGAAAATGTATTCAACACTTTCCTCTTTAAGCTGGGAAACAAAAAGGTCAGAAGCTTTCATGAAAAGACCTCGATATACTCGATCCTTAACACCTGGACCCGCGCCTGATACATGGTCCTGAATATTTATTTCCAGAAATTTAATGCAGTTGCTTGGTCCAATAGTTAATAACGATTAACCTAACTTTTCTATCGACATTTATTCTTTTAATGATTTCCTGTAATACTTTTTCTTTGGTAGATATTTTTAGACAGGTTTATATTGACCTTCAATCAGGTTACTATATTTGGGTTTAGTCATATCTTCTGCCTTTTTTCTATAATTGTTTCTTTTTTCTATAATTGTTTCTTTTTTCTATAATTGCTTCTTTTTTGTTACTTATTAATTACAACCGTCTTTATGTTCACAAATTCTTTAAGTCCGTAATATGAAAGTTCCCTTCCTATGCCGGACTTTTTGGTTCCTCCAAAAGGCAATCTTGGATCGGACTTAACTCTTCCATTAATTGTTATAAAACCTGACCTGATCCTTTTTGCCAGCTTCTCGGCTCTATCCAGATCTGCTGACCAGATTTCGGCTCCAAGCCCAAAATCCGTGGAGTTTGCGATCTTTACTGCATCATCTTCATCTTTTGCCATAACTACGGGTGCGATGGGCCCGAAGACTTCCATATTGAGGGCTTTCATATCAGTACTGGCTGCAGGGATAAGGGTAGGTCTGAAGAAAAAGCCTCTGGAATGCTCTTCCCCGTATATATGCGGTTCTGCTCCTTTCTTTTTTGCGTCTTTCAGAATTTTCTCAAGGTTTTCAATGAATTCTTTTTTCGCCACCGGACCTATATCAGTTTCCTCGTCCATCGGGTCTCCTATCTTCAGCTCCTGCATATGCAGCTCGAATGCCTCGATAAAATCCACGACAATGTCTTCAATGACAATGAACCTCTTTGCAGCAATACAGCTCTGCCCTGTGTTGAGAAAACGGGCTCTTACCGCAACCTGGGCAGCCCTGTCTATGTCTGCATCTTCAAGTACTATAAATGGGTCCGATCCTCCGAGTTCCAGCACAAAAGGTTTGATTACCCTGCCTGCAAGCTCTCCGATCTCAGACCCTGCTCTTACGCTTCCGGTGAGCGAAACCCCGTCAACAAGGTCTGCATCAATAATTTCCATAGCAGTTTTGGGATCTATGAGCAGTGTTTTAAATACATTCTCAGGCAGCCCTGCTTCGACAAAAACTTTTTCAATCTCAAGAGCCGACCCTGGGACATTGGACGCATGTTTTAGCAGACATACGTTTCCTGCAATTAATGTGGGAACTGCAAACCTGAAAACCTGCCAGAACGGAAAATTCCAGGGCATAATTCCGAGAATAACCCCCAGAGGCTCAAAAGTGACGTAGCTTTTTTCAGCCTCAGTTTCCACAATTTCATCTTTTAGAAACTCTGCCGCATTCTCGGCATAATAATCACAGAGCCATGCACATTTTTCAATCTCTGCAAGTGACTGCCTGATCGGTTTTCCCATTTCTTTTGTAATAATCTCGGCATATACTCGCCTGTTTTGCCTCAGTGTCCCGGCTGCCCGTGCAATGTATGTTATTCTTTCTTCAACCGAAAGAGAGCTCCAACCTGAAAAAGCGGCAATGGATTTTTCAATCTGATCTTCACAGTCTCCGAAGGATAACGCGTCGTAAGTCCAGTTTATTTCTTCAGTATAAGGATTGATAGATTTGATTTTCACGGCCTCCCCCCCGAAAAAGAGTCCT
>OBLN01000199.1_pt1 | contig 22301 bp, 17 predicted proteins | sample 1519301 | NCBI WGS metagenome assembly OBLN01 (sample SAMEA2452533, study PRJEB22499) | sediment metagenome | reverse complement strand
CAAGGATTGTCGCGAAATGGCGCAGATGGTTGCAGTGACAAGGCATGCGACCGGAATGCTTTGAATGCATAGCCGCGCTATGGCTGAGAAGAATGACCGAGCATAAGGGCGTCAATGCGGTTATATCCGCCATTGCAGCAGATCGTTGTGAGAAATGCAGGTTAATTCAGATGGAGCGCTTCGAACTTCGGCTCCCCCTTGATAATCGTCACTCCAGTGGAATGAATCGCATGGGGAAAATGCAAACGCAACTCCTTGATGATGTCGTAACCGGTTTCGCCGGAACGCGTAATCAGTTCAAATTCAAAATCGTAAGGGCCGATGGTGCGCAGCAGGTAAATCACGCCGGTCTGGGCTTTCAGGTAGTCGCGAATCCGCTCAAGCGTCGGCGCGGACGTATCGTTGAGTTTCAACAACACTTTCTGGTACAGGTAACCCACGCGCGCAAAATCGATGCGCACGTTGTAGCCGATAATAATCCCCTGGTCTTCGAGTTTCTGGATACGATTGCGCACCGTTGATGGCGACAGATCCAGTTGAGCGGCCAGAACTTTCTGCGATGCACGGCCTTCTTGATTCAGCCTCATCAACAACCTGCGATCCGAAGCGCTCAGTTCACAATCCGCCCGGGCGGTTCCGAAATGCAGGGAACGGCTCGGGGCCAACGGCGGATCCAGCAGGAATCCGTAGGGAAGATACTCGATATGAGTGGCCACGGAAAAGGATTTTTCCTGGATAAAATTGCCGAAACGGGAAATCACATCATCCAGAACGGATTGGAATTGAATGATATCCCGGCTCCAGGAGACGAAATACAGGTCGTAATCGCCTTCCAGATACAAAACCCAGGAAATGCCGGGATGGTCCGTGAGATATCGACGCAACTCCTCTTCTTCATGCGACTTGATCTTGTGCAGTTTCAAGAACACACGGAAGTGCGTCATTCCCAGGCGGTAAATATCAATCACCGCGTAGTAACTGGAAATCACTTTGGCGCTTTCCAGCCGGTGCAGAATATAACTGACTGCCTGCTTGCTCAATCCCACCTGGCGCCCCAATTCCGTTAATGAAGCCCGTCCGCACAGGCTGAGGTGGTAGAGCACCTGTCGTTCACGCTGAGTCAATGCATAACAAGGCATTCGCGTTGTATTTGACATTTAGTAGATAGTACTCTAATAGTATAGATAAGTCAAATTGTTATCATATTTTTTCGACATTTCTTCGGTAATTCCAACTTGAAGCAATTTAATGAATATGCTAAGGTGATCCCGGACCGGTTTATTGCAGACAGGAGTCGACATGAGATTGGAGCAACATCCCATCCTGGAATTTCATCGCGGCCGGCGCATCAGTTTTGACTTTGAAGGCCGCGAAATTCCCGCCTTCGAAGGAGAACCGATCGCCGCCGCACTGCACGCGGCCGGATATACCACGCTTTCCTACAGCGTGCGCAGCCATTCGCCACGCGGCCTGTTCTGCGCGATTGGTAAATGCGCCGCCTGCGTGATGGAAGTAAACGGCATTCCAAACGTTCGCACCTGCATGGAACCTGTGCGCCCGGGCATGCGGGTCCGCCGCCAGACCGGCGAAGCGCTCCCTGAAAACGGTTTCCAAAACACCATTCCTGAATTTCATGAACCCGAAATCGTCGAAACCGACCTGGCCATCGTAGGCGGCGGCCCTGCCGGCCTTTCGGCCGCCATATACGCCGGGCGTTTCGGCTTGCGCTGCATCGTTGTGGAGGAGAACTACCTGGTCGGGGGACAACTGATCAAACAGACGCATAAATTCTTCGGCAGCCGTTCCCATTATGCCGGCGTTCGCGGTATGGATATCGCCGAAATCCTGATTGGCGAAGCCCGCCAGGCCGGCGCAGAAATCTGGACTTCTTCGTCGGTCATCGGTTACTTTCCCGAACGCGAACTGGGAGTGGTCAAAGGCGGCCGCTACCTGCGCATTCGGGCCCGCAATATCCTGGTGGCAAGCGGCGCTTCGGAAAAAATGATCTCATTCCCCGGAAACGACCTGCCCGGTGTATACGGCGCCGGCGCCATTCAGACCCTCATGAACGTGCACGGGATTGTTCCGGGACGAAAAGTACTCATGGTGGGAGCCGGCAACATCGGTGTAATTGTCGCTTATCAGCTCATGCAGGCGGGTATCGATGTGGTCGCCGTCTGTGAAGGCCTTCCCCGCGTCGGCGCGTACCTGGTTCACTCCGCCAAACTGCTGCGCCTGGGGGTACCGATTTTCACCGGCCATACGGTTTCCCGCGCATGGGGTGATCAGCATGTCAAAGGTGTGGAGGTTTGCGCCGTGGATTCACGCTGGCAACCCCTGGCGGGCACCGAAAAACACTTTGACATCGACACCCTTGGCCTTGCGGTGGGCCTTTCTCCTTCCGTGGAACTCCTGTCTCAGGCAGGAGCGAAAATGTGCTGGATTCCCGAATTGGGCGGTCATGTCGCCTGGCATGATCCACACATGCAGACATCCATTCCCGGTGTGTTCGTCGCCGGTGACGTAGCGGGAATTGAAGAAGCCTCAGCTGCCATGATGGAGGGACGGATCGCCGGGATTCACGCGGCCAGGCGTCTGCTGGGATCGTCGGCGGAACTGGACTCGCTGTATCGCGAGCAGGCGGCGGAATTGGCCGTCATGAGGGACGGCCCGTTCGGAGAAAAAGCCCGCCTGGGCAACCAGCGTTTGATGAGGGAGGAGTAACCCCCATGGACTGCACCAAACTGGGATATTTCACCAATGAAACCATTGATTTCCCGTCGGATGAACGCCTGGAAAAGAAGTTTGTCGCCATTGCCGAGTGCGGCCAGGAAATCCCCTGCAACCCTTGTGAGGAAGCCTGCCCGGTCAAGGCCATCACCATTGGGGACAATATCAACCACATTCCCCACATTGATTTCCAGCGTTGCACGGGTTGCGGAATCTGCCTGGGTGTCTGTCCCGGGCTGTCGATCTTCATGGCCCACCGCAAGGGCGATACCGGATGGGTCACCCTTCCATATGAACTTTTCCCCCCCGATGAAGGTGAAGAGGTCGAACTCCTCGACCGCCAGGGCAGGGAAGTCGGTAAAGGCGTGGTGGAAAAGATCCGACGTTTGAAACAGCATGACCGAACCCTGCTGATCACGTTGCGGATGGATGCGGATTTGATCCAGACCGTCAGGGGATTCCGGAGGTCCGCATGACTGAACGAATCGTAATCTGCCGTTGTGAAGACATTACGGAAGAAGAGGTCCTGGCCGCCATTCGAGACGGCGCCACTTCCATGGAAGAGCTCAAGCGGGTGCTGCGGATCGGTATGGGGCCCTGTCAGGGACGGACATGCGGGCCCCTGGTTCGTTCGCTGCTGGCCAGGGAACTGGGTGTGCCGGTACAAAGCATCCGGGAATGGTCACGCCGACCTCCCTTGAAACCCGTTCCGGCCGGGGTCTTTTTCCGGGGAGAAGAATCATGAGCGCGACCACCTGCGACGTTGCCGTAATCGGTGCCGGGATTATCGGCAGCGCAACGGCACATTACCTGTCCGCTCGTGGTGCCAAGGTCGTTGTCATTGACCGCAGTTACATGGGTTCCGGCTCTACCGGGCGCTGCATCGGCGGCTTACGGCATCAGTTTTCCACCCCGCCATCCATCCGCCTGATGAAAGAAAGCATCCGGCTTTTTTCCGAGATGGAGGAATCCTTCGGACACTCGGTGGAATTCCATCAGGGAGGCTACCTTCTGCTGGCGCACAGCCGGGAAATGGCGGATACTTTCCGCGCCAACATCCGGGTGCAGCGCGCAGAAGGAATCAACGTATCGCTGCTGGACCCGAAAGAGATCAAGAAGCTGGTCCCCTGGCTCAACACGGAAGGCCTTGTGGCCGGTTCCTGGTGTCCCGATGACGGCCAGGCCTTTCCTTTTGCGGTGCTAAGGGGGTATCGCAAACGCACGGAACAGGCAGGGGGAAAATTTCTTCTGCACAACCCGGTAACGGAAATGCGGCGCGGGAACCGTTTTGAACTCAGACTCGGCGATGGATCAATGGTTGCAGCCCCCCAGGTGCTTCTGGCAGCGGGCCCATGGACACGCGAACTGGCGCTGCCACTGGGTCTGGACCTGCCCCTGGCTCCGGAACGCCACGAAGCCATGATCTCAGAACGCATGCCGCGATTTCTCGAACCCATGCTTGTGGACTACCGCGCGGATGGCTGCTATTTCCAGCAAATGCTCACCGGCCAGATCATCGGCTGTTATACCCCCATTCCCCAGGTTCCGGGAATCCGTGAAGATGTTTCATTTGAATTCCTGCCACAACTGGCATGGCGCATGAGCCGCCTGGTCCCCGCCCTGCAGAACGCGGCCATCCTGCGCCATTGGGCGGGATGCTACACCATGACTCCCGACGGAAACCCCATCCTGGATCGCACCCCCATAGACGGACTTTTCGTAGCCTCGGGTATGTGCGGCCACGGTTTCATGTTCGGCCCCGCCATGGGGCGACACATGGCGGACTACATGCTGGACGGAAAATGGAACATGGATTTTTCCGAGTTCGCGCTGGAGCGCAGTTTTTCACCCGGGACAGAAACCCTCAAGTAACCGGCACAGAATCCGCGCACTTTTCAGATTGAGCCATCTCCCCTTTTCCATGATAGAATGAATCGGCATGGAAAAATTAAATCGGGAAATGCTTAAGTTGGCACTGAGAGCCGCCCACGCCGCGGGCGGCCACATCGAAAAAAACCGCGGCAGGGAAATCGGCGTGGACTTCAAGGGCGCGGTGAATCTGGTGACCCGCCTCGATCATGAAAGCGAGGAGATGATCGTCAACATGATCTCCCGGGCGTTTCCCGCTCACGCAATTCTTGCCGAGGAGGGAGGCGCCAGCAACACCGGCTCCGCCTGGACCTGGGTGATCGACCCTCTGGATGGAACCACGAATTACGCCCACCAGTTACCTGTCTATGCGGTCAGTATTGCCGTGCTTCACGATTCGACCCCTCAGGCAGCCGTCGTGTTTGCCCCCGGATTGAAAGAGACGTTCTCAGCCCTGGCCGGGAGCGGAGCTTTTCTGAACGGCAGGCGAATCCGGGTCTCACAACGAAACCACCTGGAGCATTGCCTGCTTGCCACCGGATTTCCCTATGATCGCTGGGACCAGGCCGGCCGCTACCTGCAACCATTCGGCTATTTTCTATCCAGGGCCAGGGACTTGCGTCGCTGGGGAGCCGCCGCCCTTGACCTGGCTTACGTGGCAGCCGGGCGCTTTGACGCCTTCTGGGAATTCGGCCTGAAAGCGTGGGATACCGCCGCAGGCGCATTACTGGTCAGCGAAGCCGGCGGTCGAATCACGGATTTCTCCGGTAACGCATTCGACCCGTTCCAGCACCAATGCCTGTGCAGCAACGGCCATATCCACGAAGCCATGCTGGCGGCGTTCCGCGAGCAAGCGGATCGATTGTTCTGAATACCCTGCCTTTCCTTCATGCCCGGACCGCTCGCGAGACCGGCCTGCGCCGGATCCGCAAGTATCTGCGTGTAATCAGAGAAAAAAAACAGACTGACTTGATAATTGCCGGCCGGCGGGATACAGTACAAACAGACTGACTTGATTCTCTTTTCTGGAGGGAAAAATGTCGCGAATCGATTTATCTTTGTCCAATCTTGATCAATTGTTCCCGGATCATTTCACCCCGGCACAAACAGCCAAGGCCAAGACAGTGTTCCTGAAAGAACTCGCCGGCTTGAGCCACGCGTTCTACAACGGCAAGATGGTGACCGTGCCCAAAGCCGGCGTGTACGGATTCAACTGGTTCAATGTCTGGTACACCCCGGGGGTTTCAAAAATTTCAACCAGTATCCGGGACGACAACGATCTCTCTTTCAGCCTGAGCAACCGGGGTAACCTGGTTGCCGTTATCTCCGACTCCACCCGCGTCCTGGGAGATGGCGACTGCACGCCTCCCGGCGGTTTGGGGGTGATGGAAGGCAAGGCTTACCTGATGAAATACCTGGGCGGTATTGATGCCGTAGCCCTCTGCGTCGACAGTTACAACGACAAGGGAGAACACGATGCCGGCAAGATCATCGACTTCGTCAAGATGGTGCAACCCAGTTTCGGCGCGGTCAACCTGGAGGATATCTCCCAGCCCAATTGTTATCGTGTTCTAGATACCTTGCGTGAAGAGTGCGACATCCCGGTGTGGCACGATGACGCTCAGGGAACCGGTTGTGTCACCCTGGCGGGCCTGATCAACGCCCTGCGCATCGTGGACAAACCCATTGATCAGGTAAGGGTGGTCATGCTCGGCGCCGGGGCCGCCAATACCACCATTGCCCGCCTGACCATATCCGCGGGATTGGATCCGGCAAACATGGTGATGTTTGATTCCCGGGGAGCGTTGCACGCTGGTCGTGACGACATCAAGGCCGATCCCCGTTTCTACCGTAAGTGGGAATTGTGCCTCTCCACAAACCCCGCGCGCATCGAGGAGATCGCGGAAGCCATGAAAGGCGCCGACGTGCTGATCGCCGTCAGCCGGCCCGGGCCGGATGTAGTGAAACCGGAGTGGATCTCCAGTATGGGAGAAAAACCCATCGTATTCACCTGCGCCAACCCGGTTCCGGAAATCTATCCCTATGCGGCCAGGGAAGCCGGCGCTTACATCACCGCCACCGGCAGAGGTGACTTCCCCAACCAGGTCAACAATTCGCTGGGATTCCCCGGCATCCTCAAAGGATCGCTGACCGTGCGCGCGCGCAAGGTCACTGATGAGATGGCAATCGCCGCGGCGTACGCGCTGGCGGATTTCGCGATGAAGAAAGGCATCCACCCCGATTACATTATCCCTACAATGGACGAAACCGAGGTGTTCGCAAATGAGGCCGCCGATGTGGCCATGGCCGCCATCCAGAGTGGCGTGGCAAGATTGGAAATGACCCGGCAGCAGGTGTTTGACCGCACGATGAAAGATATCCGCCAGGCCCGGGAAATGATCGATCTGCTCATGCGCGAGAAGTTCATCGAGGAACCCCCGATCACACTGTTGGAAGAAGCGTTGAAAAAAGCGGTGGCCGCGGCGTCCTGATCCTCAAACGGTTGGCTCAGCCTTCATAGCCAAGGCCCGGGCGGTTTGACGGGTAAAGCCAGCCGTTTTCCAGCCGGAGGATTCCACGCGTGGGGTCACGGCTGAGGAAAAGGTGTCCGTCCAGGTCCGCGTAGCGGACAGCCGGGCGCGACAAGGCAAAATTCAGGCCCGCGGCGATGCCCAGTTCCGCTTCATCCATGCACCCGACCATGACATCCAGGCCTGCAGCCCGGGCCACCGCATTCACCTGGATGGCGGCGGCAATTCCACCGGTTTTCATCAGCTTGACGTTGACCATGTCAACCCAACCGCGCCGGGCCAGCCGGAAGGCATCCCTCAGGTTCAGCAGACTTTCATCCGCCATGATGGGCAGAGGAACGCTGCGGGTGACCCGGCCCAGCAGTTCCGGCCGGAACCCCGGAGTGGGCTGTTCCAGTAATTCGACCGCATCCTGCGTCTCGCGGGAAAAGCGCACGGCATCCTCCACGCTGTAACCCTGGTTGGCATCGAAGCGCAATTCCACCGCCTTTCCGATTGCGTCTCGAACCGCCAGCACCCGTTCCACGTCCAATTGTACATCCAGGCCGCCCTTGATCTTGAGGCAGCGGAAACCGTGGGACACGTGATCCACAGCCCGCGCCACGGTATCCTCCAGGGGCAGGATGCCGATAGTCACACTGGTGCGGATACGCGAACGGAAACCTCCGAGGATTCTATAGAGGGGCAAACCGGCTTTTTTCCCCATGATGTCGAACAATGCCATGTCCACCAGCGCACGGACTCCGGGAGTCGCTTTCAGTCCATGCACGAGTTTCTCCAGGATGACTTCACGGCGCAGGGGATCGCTGCCGATCAGCATGGGCAAAACCTGCTGCTCACAAAACCTTTTCACGCCTTCAACGGTTTCACCGGTGACTTCGAAATCCGGAGCTGCGCAGCCGAACCCCGTGATTCCCGTATCTGTCCCAAGGCGCAGGAATACATTTGTCACGTTCTCGATGCGACCGTAAGCCACCGCGTAGGGCTCGGTCAGTCCCATCTCCACCAGCCAGACTTCCGCTCTGTTAATGCGCATCACCGCCGCTCCGATCTTTATCCGGATCATTCGCCGGCTCATGATCATCTGCAGGCTCTGTCAGCGGGTTACATTCCCGCCAGCGCCCGCCTTCTCTGCACAAAGCTCCCTGCGCGTGTTGCAGGTATAAGGAAAACAAACGGTTGCGCAGATCCGCAGGCACCAGGCCGATGGGTGAACGCGCTGCATCGAATCGCAGGTTCATGACTTCCGGCGCCGGGCGCACGGAACGGTTCTGTTTGATCAACCCGCGCTGCGTCAACAGCCACAGCATATGACGGGCCCCCGCGGCTTCCTGGTGCACCGCGCCGAGGTGCAGTTGCATAAGCGCCCGTTCCACCTGTTCCGGCCTGTATCCCAATTGTCTTGAATCAATACCCAGGGCCGTGAGCATGCCGATGATGCGTCTGCACTTTTCGCAGCGGCCACAGGGCCGGACCCGGCCGTCTTCTGCCTGCAGCGCCGCATGACAGGAAACCTGCTGGGCAAGCAGCCGCGGATAACGTTGGGCCAGTATTTTTTCAATCAAAATCTCTGACAGACAGCGCAGCAGGGAGAACTGCTCCAGTTCCCAGCTTTTGCCCTGGAAATAACGCGTCAAGGCCGCGTCAAAATGGCGGCTCTGATCAAACAATCCGTCATAGTGCGGGATACCCTCGTGGACTGCATGAAGCGTGGTATCATACTCATCCCCCACCACGATACGTCCAAGGCCACGCTTTCGCGCCAACGGCAGGGTGGCGAAAAGAAATATGGCGACGGTCCACAAGCGAATCGGGTAATCGTCGGCCCGCACAGCCGCAAAATCCCTGCGGATTCCGGGCATACGGCGCAGCATCCAGGCAAAGACGCGGTCCGAGTTCACCCAGACCCGGGCGGTTTGGGGAACGGAGGCCTGAAAGTATCGATACGCATTCAGCGCGGTAAACCAATGGCGGCCGGACTCGTTGACAAAAACAGGATGCACTTCGAGTTCCAGCTCGTGCAGCAGGCCGTAACTCAACAGGCTGTCTTTGCCTCCGCTGGACAGCACCAGGTATCGCTCCGAATGACTGGACCAGGATCTGGACGGCTTATGCTTCAGAAATGGACCTGAATCCGGAAAAATCAACGCGGCCTGGCTGAATATCTTTCGGGAATGGACCGCCACATCCTTCCATGGCGGAACGAGGAACGGATTGGGCTGCAGGAATTTCTTGACCAGAATTTCCCGGGCGGTATTCTCCGTCATGCGCCGGATAAAACGCATATCTCTGCGATCAAAACGCCCATGGAACACAATCGATTTGCAAAACAGACCGTAATTGATCGCCACCTGCGCGGACATCATGGCGGCCAGGTTCCAATCCTCGGGGTCGGAAGGATCAAAGACAGCTTCTCCAAAGCGGAAAATCAGCGATGTGGCTTCAGACTCACCATTGGAGAGAAAAAGACGATACTCCGTTTCCAGGCGGTTGGGACGCAGTTTCGGCGGGCCGATTTCCAGGCGGTCAAAACAGACGAGCTCGGACAGGTCCGTCATTTCCGCTTCTCATGCGCCAGAACCACATCCGCCAGTTCGGCCGCCCCTTGCCGCAACACATCCATAGCCGGCAACCCCGTTTCCGCGTGAATGGAGAGGCAAGCCGCTTCCGTTTCCGCTGAAGACAGGTTTTCGTGGTTTACCGTGATCGCCACCACGGGGCGGCTCGAGATGACGTCTACTGCATGGATCTGTCGTTGCAGCGGATGGATGGGATATCCCGGAAACCCGTCGTAATCCTTTCTCGCGGGCGCATGTTGCATGATCACAATATCGGGACGGGCGGCGGCCAGGATTTCGAACCCACCCGGATAAGCGGGATTCATGAGGCTCCCCTGTCCTTCCACCACGATTACCCGGGGATGCCGTTCCCGCCAGGCCGTGCACACGGCGTGCTCGATTTCACCGGAAACAAAATCATTGACCAGGGAATCCATGATAACGCCGTAGCGCACTCCCTGCATCCAGGCGGTCTGGCCTGTGCCGATCAGCTCGACGCTCACTCCGCGGGCTTCCAATTCCTGAACCAGGAGCCAGGCAGTGGTGCGCTTACCCACCGCACTGTCCGTACCCAGCACGGCCACTTTCAGGCTGTCCACCCGTTCGATTTCGCCGCTGAAAAAATGCAGCCCGGACACCGGCGGGGGTTTGCGCACATCGGTGAGCACTACCGCGTGGCGTTGAGCCAGTTCCAACAGTTCCGCATCCTCGGACAGGAAGTCATGCAAACCGCTGTGAACGTGAAGCCCCATCCCGATCGCCCTGGCGATGTCTTCGCGGTAGCGCAAACCCAACCGCCCGCCGTCCGGGGCGAGGCCGACAACCAGGTGGGTCGCGTACATACCGGAGGTGTCTGAAATCCCGGCCGCGCTCTCCACCGAATCTACGATGGGCACATTCGCTTCCCGGCCGTCAAGCACCTCGCCGGCATCCCTGCCGCTCCAGGCGGGATCGATTACGGCAAGCACTCGGTATCGACGTGTAAAGCGTACCAGGCCATGGGCGGTTTTCCCGTTCGGGGTATTAAAGGCGTCGCGGCAATAGATCAGAGCCGGTATCAACTCTTTTTCATTCAAGACTTCCTCCCGGTCAGAATTGTGACATATCGATCCCCGGGCAGGGGCTCCTTCTGGTGGGCTTCCACCAATGCGATCAAGCCTGCGGTGGATGCGGGCAACACGTTCAGCCCTTCACTCTCACCGATCAGGCGGGAAAATGAGCGCATGGTCCGGTCGGTGGCATTGGAGGCCCACCCATCGGTCGCGCGGATGGCCGCCAGAGCGGAGTCACCGTCAATGGCGCGCCAGTTGATCAGGGGTTCATTTGTGGCGGTTTCATGAATGCGGCGGGGCTCCAGATCTTCACAAGCGGGCTTCCTGCGGAGATATGCCTGGATAATGGGATTCTTACGGTACGAAGATCCGGCCACCATTCGCGGCATACGTGATGTTTTGCCGCGGCGGTACAGGCTGAGAAACCCCCTGTACACACCGGCCAGGGTCGTGCCGTTTGAAACCGGGATCGCCACTACATAGGGGGCGTCCCGCAACTCGTCAAAAATCTCGCGCGCGATCTCACCGTAGGCCTGAAGCTGAATGGAGGTGTTGTCCCCACCCGGGTTGGCATCATAGCAACCGGCCTCGGCGGCATACGCGCGCGAGTGATCCACGGTGGTTTCATAATCACCCGGTATCCTGCGGACTTCCACGCCGAGTTGGGAAATCTCCTGCAGCCGTTTCGTATGGTAAAGTTCAGGCAGAAATACAATGCAATGCAGGCCGGCCAGGTGAGCGGCGAACGCCATCGCCACCCCGTAATTCCCGCAAGTGGCGACAGTCACGGCATCGTACCCGCGACGCATGGCATCCATCGACTGGGCGAATGCGATACGGTCTTTCTGAGTGCCGGTCGGATTGCCGCCTTCAAACTTTAGGAAAACCTGTCTCAGCCCCACGCGGCGCTCGATGTTGCGCGCCCTCACCATGGACGTGTCGCCAACCTGAGAATCCACGATATCTTCGTATGCTTCCAGGCGTTCTTCTAGACTCAGTTCGGTGTCGGCGGCAACCTCGTGCTGGTCGCTGACTTCCTCGCGAACCTGTTGCAGATCTCCATCCGCCCCGTCCAGAATCTGCAGATCCGGACCTTCCCCGTTTCCTGCCTCGTTTTCTCCGTTTCCGTTACTCATTTCTCCTCACTCCGGGAGTCCTCAAGGTTGGCGGAACACCCGGATTTTTGAGAGTGAATGAAATGTTTCACTCTTTTCGATTGGCAATTATAGGAATTATCCCTCAGCAAGACAACCCCTTTGAAAAACAATAAATTTTTTTCCTTATCAACCAATATTCCATTAAATTTCATCAGGTTTCCCGACGCCGAATTTACAATAATCCCCCATGACGCTCAGCAGATGCACATTCCCCGTTACGCATTATTTTCCTTTCTCCACTCCCCTACTCTCTCCAGCTCTTCAACTCTCCAACTTTCCAACTTCAGGGCGACCGGCCGGTCGCCCCAACGCCTGCCTTCCTGTCACCTGATACCTGTCACCTTCTTCCCAACTCTCCAACTCTTTTTACATACCCCGCGATATCGCACTTGCGCTCCAATCCGGACGCGGTCATGCTGCGGACTTTGCCGAATCCGGGCCGGGAAGGCCAGGCACGATCATGAACGCCGAAAATCCAGGCCACGCCGGCGAAAGAATTCGGATCGCGGCCGTCAAGAAACCAGCGGTTGTTCAACTCACTGATCAAATGAAAAGCCTTTTCGGCATCCGGCGTCCATTCAAGAATCTTTTTTCCCCAGTACATGCGCATGTAGGTATGCATAAAACCGGTGATGCGCATCTCCTGCATGGCCGCATTCCAATACGAATCGCGGGTCTGAGCTGTTTCAAGCTGTTCCCGGGAGTAGCGATCGTTCAAAGAACCTGCGCGTCGTTCGGACAGGCTTTCTTGCGCCCAGCGCGGAACGCATGAATATGCGTCGTAATCCGGCACGTACCAGGTGAAATTGATGGCGAGTTCGCGGCGAACCACCAATTGTTCAAGCCAACTCGCTCCCAGGCTTAAAGGGAATTGGCGGACTTTCAGGCACAATTCCAGTGAAGAAACCTGTCCGAAATGCAACCAGGGACTCATGTGCGACGTGGCGTCTCTCTCCGGTTTGCGGCTGTTTTCGCCGTATCCTTGCAAAGCGGAATTCAGGAAATCCTGAAAGCGCTTATGGCCATGACTGCGCCCACCGGAAAAATACCCGCCGGCATCGGTTACGCTTTCGTCTGTTTTCAGGGATCGAAGCAGGTTTGGCGTATCCTCCACTTTCAATCCCCGCAAGGTTTTTTTTTGAAACGCAACTTTCGGGTTCCTCTGTGCCAGGGGAACCATAAAATCTTCAAGGTGACGATTCAAGCGGGGCCTCAATGTGCGGGCACCGATTTCGGCCTTAACGGATGCCGTCTCTACCGGAACGACGGCATCGCTCTCGATGCAGACCACCCGGCACGAGGCTTCGGCAGCCAGATGTTCGCGCCAGGCGCGCTGAAAACGCAGATATCCCTGATCACAAACCACCATGGCTGCATCAGCCGACAATTCCAAGGCCACACGGGACGGATCACCCCGTCGCAACACGAAACCGATCCCCCGGGAACGCAGATCCCCGGCGGTTTCCTTCAGGCCCTGGAGCATAAAGAGATAGTGGCGCTGATTCGCCTGGGGGAAAACTTCATCCAGGCCGAACCCTACCAGCACCGGAAGGTTCTGTTCATCAGCAACCCGGATCGCGAATTCCAGGGCGTGGTTGCAATGCGCCCGCTGCGATTGCTGCATCCAGTACAACACGTAGCGTCCCTTGCGCAACGGGACGTCATGCAGCACGTGAATCCGTTCGGGCTGGATCATCAATTCCATGATACAGGGAAAAATGAAAAGTGAAAAGCATGGGTGGGTTTGAAACCCGTCTTCCGCTACCTGACCTGCTTCAGCTTTCTTTCTTCACAACCACCAGCGTAATGTCATCCCGGGCCTCTTTTCCCGCCATGAACAGGTTGATATCTGCCATTATGGCATCCAGAATTTCCCTGGCTGAGAAACGCTGGCTGTCCAACGCCAGAAGACATTGTTGCATGCGCTGGCGGCCATACATCTGCCCTCCCCTGTCCATGGCCTCGGTTACACCATCACTGCAAAACAAGGTCACATCACCGGGGCGCAGCTGGTGACACGTAGCTGTAAAGGGGCGATCCTTCCACACTCCCGGAGGCAGCCGCGGGCCTTCGGAAATCAGCCAAGTGACCTGGCCATTCCGCTTCAGCAATGGATCGGGAAGACCGGAGTTGATGAGCTCCAGCTTTTCTCCGGAAAATGACGCAATCACAATTGCCACAAAATCTCGCCGATCGGTTTTGCCCACCAGTGAACGATTGAGCCTGTGCATGATATCTATGATATCGCGGGTTTGTGAGGCGGAAGCGCTCAGGACACCATCCGCCATGACAGCCGTCATGGCCGCTTTCATGCCTTTTCCCGACACATCCCCCACAACCACCGCAAAACCGGATTCTCCATCGTCAGCCCACAAATAATCAAAGAAGTCCCCCCCCACTTCGCTGGCCGGGATTGAAGATCCGGCGATATCATAGCCGGCAATCTGCGGTGACCGGCAGGGCATGATCGAGACCTGGGCGTTATGGGCGGCAATCAGTTCTGCCCGCAAGCGCGCTTCCTGTTTCACTTCGCGGACCCGCAGTCGATAACTGAACGTGATTGTCAACAGGACCAGAAGCAAAAGGCTCAACTGAAACCACCAGGTGCGCCACCAGGGCGGATTGACCCGCACCGCTACTTCAACCCCCTGGTGGTTCCACACACCGTGGTTGTTGGATCCCTTGACACGGAAAGTATAACGCCCGGCAGGCAGAGAAGTAAAAGTGGCCATGCGACGGTTGGCAGCGGTCTGGATCCATTTTCCCGACAACCCCTCCATGCGGTAAGCGTATTGGTTTTTGTTGGGAACCGTGAAGTCCAGTGCGGCAAATCCGAAAGAGATCATGTCATCGCGATGAGACAACACCACTTCGCGCAAAGAATGAACCGGCACATCCAGGTCAACCGGTTGGTTGAATTTGCGAAAATCCGTAATCACCACCGGGGGGCGGTGGCGGTTTTCACGAATGCGCGAGGGAGTGATGATGTTGAAACCGTTAATGCCGCCGAAAAACAACTCACCCCGGCTGTTACGGAAAAAGGCTCCACCGTTGAACTCATTGTTCTGCAGTCCGTCCATGTAGTGAAAGCTGCGGCACAACTCAGTGGATGGATCAAATCTTCCCAAACCGTTGCTGGTACTCAACCACAGGAACCCGTCATTGTCTTGCAGAATGCCGTATATGGTGTTGTCCGGCAAGCCGTCACTCTCGCTGAAACGACGGAATTTACCGGTTTTCGGATCGAAACGGTTCAATCCACCCTCGGTCCCCAGCCAGAAAAACCCGTTTTGATCCTCATGGATGCTGAATACATAGTTATTGCTCAAGGCATCCGGGTTTTCAGGCTGGGCCCGCAAGTGGGTGAAAAGCCCGGTGCGAATATCCAGCCGGTCAATACCGCCGCCGTAAGTACCGATCCAGAGCACTCCGGGCGGAGACTCGTATAAAACCCGCACCACATTGTTGGAGATGGATTGGGGATCACCGGGCCGGACCGTGTACCGCGTAAACCGCCCGGAATCCCGGTCCATGCGATTCAGCCCACCCCCGATAGTGCCCACCCACAAATTATTCAAGCTGTCCTCGTAGATGCAACGGACCCAGTCAAAACTGAGGCTGGACGGGTCGTCAGGGTCGTTGCGAAAAGTGGTAAAAACCGCGGTTTTCGGATTGAAACGGTTGATACCGCCGTTATTTGTCCCAACCCAGAAAGCGCCGTCCCGGGTCTGCATCACAACCCGAACCTGATTGTCGCTCAAGCTCAAGGGGTCACCGGGGCGATGGCGGTAGTGCGTAAAGCGATTGGTGCGGCGGTCCAGTCTGTCCAGTCCCCCGCCATGGGTACCAATCCACAGGATACCCTCTGTATCCTCCCAGAAAGACCAAACGATATCATTGCTCAGGGTGTTGGGATCATCCGGATTTGAGCGGTAATGCAAAAAATGGTTCATACGCCCAACCGATTTGCTGACCCCTCCTCCGTACGTCCCCACCCACAACACTCCAGCATTGTCCTCGAATATGCAGTGAATTTCGTTGTGCGCGATAGACCGGGCATCTCCGGAAGTTGTGCTGAATACGGAAAATCCCTGGCTGTCCTTCTCAAAGCGATGCAGGCCGTTATCGGTCCCCAGCCAGATTACCCCGGAACGGTCGCGCATAATGGAGCGAACCGTGGGGTTAAGCAGTCCTTCTTCTCTTCCGGGCGTGAATTCAAAATGTCGCAGAATCGATGCAGCCGCATCCCAACGGAACGCGCCCCGGTTTTGCGTACCCAGCCAGATGCGTCCAGCTCCATCTTCGCCAAGCGAAATCACCGATGCTCCAGCCAGCTCCGCCCTATCAAAATGTCTCGGGGTCAAACCGCCTCTTTCTACGAAAAAAACGCCGTTGCCGTTGGTCCCGATCCAGAGCCGCCCTGACTGGTCCAAAAACATTGCAGCAATTGACTGTCCAGATAAAATGTCCCAGCCATTCCCCTTGTCCGCAGCATGGAGAAAATCATCTTTCTCCGGGTTCCAGATATCCAGGCCGCCAGCCGTACCCACCCACAAAACCCCCTCTTCGTCCTGGCATAAAGAGGAAACCACCTCATTGCTCAAGCTGTCCGGTCGGTTGAGGTCATGGCGGAAACGCCTGAATTTGCCGGTCTGGGGGTCATAGCGGTTGAGGCCGCCGTGATAGGTCCCGATCCAGATAAAGCCACTGCTGTCTTCCAACAGGCAGAGCACATTGTCATGACTCAGACTGTCGGGATCAGTAGGATCTTCTTTAAATACGGTAAAATCATAGCCGTCATAGCGATTCAGTCCATCTTCGGTACCCAGCCACAGGAAACCGTACCGGTCCTGGATGATGCACTCCACAATACTCTGGGACAATCCCTGTTCCAGAGAGAGGGTTTCGAACAGCATACCTTCCCTTGCCGGAGAAGAGCAAAAGAAGCCGAGAACGCAGAGAAAACCCCAAACCCCCCGTCTCAAGATGCGCACGAAATCTGTTATAGACGGATATTTCCAAAAATTCAACTGTCTGATGTTTAATCGTACAAAGGCATTCCGGTTCTCCGCGTGCGACCAGTAAAAAGTGGAAATGGAAAGCAGGTCCGGGAGAAAAGCCTTTCAGGCTCTGAATAAAGGACAAGCTCTCCAAAATTCTAAATGACGCTCGCGAAGCGAACAAATGACTCGAACTCTTGTTTTAAATTCGGATTATTGGAATATGTTTCGGATTCGGGATTTCGGATTTTTCTACCTTCTACTTTCTACAGGGCGGCCACAGGGGGCCGCCCCTTCACCTGACTTTCTCCAGTCACCTGATTCCAGTCTGCTTCTTTCCAACTTTCCAACTCTCATTCTCACTGGCCCCGGCCCTGGCCAACGCCAGCGCCAGTTCCTTTGCATCAATCGGCCAGTATTCCCGCGGACGGGGACGATAGACCCCGCTGCGACCGGACTCGGGGCGGCAACGCAGCACGGTTCTGCGCCAGTTCCGGGGAAGTGAATGCTCACCGTGGACAGCACCGAGCAAAGCACCGCAGATGGCGGCATTGGTATCAGTGTCTCCACCGCGCATGATGGTATCGACTATTCCGGATTCGCTGTCCGCCGCATGCAGCAGCTGCCATAACGCATTGCCGAACGCGATCAGGACCCATCCCTGCTGCCGCACATATTCCGCTGGCGGGGAATACCGCGAATTCGAGATGATATCAAGAACAGACGTGTCCGCATCCCATTCCCGTGCCATGGTCGCAATAAAATCGTAGATTTCATCCGGCCCGGCACCCGTTTTCACGGCTTGCGCCAATCCGGCGGCAAACAACGCGTTAACATCCCGGCAGACCGGATGCGGATGGGTCAGGCCGGCATCTTCGCGCGCCCACTCGGCCAACCGTTCCGGCGTTTGGCCGGCGCCGAAGATTCCCAGGGGGCTGATGCGCATCAGCGCACCGTTGGCCTGGCTGCCCCCGATGGGCATCCCCTTCAAACCTGCCGCCACCGTGTTTCCGCAGTCGAAAGGTTTCGACTCCAGCCAACCCAAGTAGGCCGCCCGCGCGGCCACGGAGTCGTAGCTTCCCTTTTCAACCAGCAAGCGGGCCAGCGCCAGGGCCATTTCCGAATCATCGGTCGGTTGACCCGCCAGCGTATTCCAGGCGCCCCCATCCGCCATTTCCCGCACTCCATCGGGATATCGACGCCTGATTTCTTCGGGAGCCTGGAATTCGACCAGGCTGCCCAGGGCATCGCCGCACAACTGCCCCAGCAGGCAACCCCGGGCGCGGTCCGAAAGCCCTTTGCCCATGCTGATCCTCCGGATACGCACGCGAACGCTTTGGCGGGTTCCCGGTGCGTACGTGGGTCAGTTTAACGGTTTTTTCTGCAGGATGTCAAACCGCTTCCCACGCTGCATACCACCCGATCCCATGCGAATACCGTGATTACTCACGGCCGGAAGTCGCTGTCCGCAAACGCCGAGAAAGGGGGTATCGGCTGCATGGTCGCATTCTGCCGCCCTCCACTTACTCTTTTTTCATGCGTTCGGCGCTGAAAGTGCCCTGGGGCTGATAAATCTCAAAACCTTTGGCGATATCCCCCTTGCCGAAGATAAACTTCAGCCGGATGATTTTTACCTCTTTGAGGTAAAACTCATCACCCAGGGCGGGAACCAGTTCCGAAGCCGGCTGGTTGGCCACGCGGATGGTCAACACATCACCCTTTAAATCGATTATCACTTTCTGGCCCATCAAGGTGTATTCACCGGTCAGGGTTGACAGGAATTCGGGATCGCGGTACCGCGCATCGGGCTGCTTGTCAAACAAAATGGGTCCGGTCATGGGTTCAAACGGCGCGCTGACACGATAAATAAATCCGTCCGCATCCGTCTGGAAAGTCAACTTCATGTCCTCAAAGGTGGGATCTTCCAAACGCTTGCCGTTGAAGGTGTCGTAGTGCCAGTGTTCCAGGGCCGTGAGCATGCTGTTATAACTGAACTGCAACCCCTTGCCGCGCTTGCTGACGACCAGGTCGCCGTAGCCGGGATGGTGATAGGTCCCGATATAATCGATCAGCGCATGCGACAGTTGGGTGCCGGCGATCCGGCGTTCCGCCTTTTTCGCCTGCGCCTTTTTCACCTCGCCGGCCTGTTCCTGCTTGCGCTTGGCCGCATCGGCGATCCAATCCACCGCCTCCAAATCCAGCAGACGGTCTGCAGCCGTGCGGATCAGCAATTCCGGCAGCGCCGCCGCGTTCTTGTTGGTAATGGCCACAAACCCCAGACCGTCATCGGGCAGCAGGGTCACCATGCAGGAGAAGCCATCGATGTTGCCGCCGTGATGCACGCGCCGGTGCCCCCGGTAGTGGTCGATGAACCAGCCCATGCCGTAATCGCTGGCTGAAACCCGCGGATCCGAAGACACATCGCCCGTGGTCATGTGCGAGCGGTGCATGTCCGCCAGGGTTGCCGGATTGATGATGGCCTTGCCGTTGTATTTGCCGTTGTACAGATGCACCATCAGCCAGCGGCTCATTTCGTTGACCGATGAGTTGATGGCGCCGGCCGGGCCCACGGTGGTGATGTCGCGGAACGGAATCTTTTCCAGTTTGCCGTCCCGTTCCCGGTACGGTTGGGCAAAATCACTGTCTTTGCGGGAATCCACCACGGAAAAGTTGCTGCGTTTCATGTCCAGGGGCGCAAACACCAGGTCGCGGATGGAAGACTCCCAGGGCTTTCCAGTCAGGGTCTCCAGCAGATACCCGGCGGTCAGGAACATGAGGTTGTTGTATTGAAATTCCTGGCGCAAATCCCGGGACAATTCCAGGTGGGCCATTTTGCGCACCAGTTCTTCCCGGGTCGCGGTTTTGTTGTTGTACCATACCAGGTCGTGGCGCGGCATACCGGAGCGATGGGTCACCATGTCGCGGGGGGTCAGGCGTTCCGTTACCACCGGGTCCGTCAACTGGAACCAGGGAATGTAGGTGCGTACCGGTTTATCCCAGTCCACCCGGCCCCGGTCCGTCAATACCCCCAGGGCAAAGGTGGTAAACGCCTTCGAAGACGAACCGATCGCCAGCAGGGTGTCCGCGGTCATGGGTAACCTGTTTTCCATATCGCGCAGGCCGTAGCCGCCGGCAAAAATCAGCCGGTCGTTGCGCACTACCGCCATGGCCACGCCGGGCACGGTCAGGCTTTCCAGCCCCTGTTGGATGACCTCGTCAAAGCCTTTCAAAGCTGATTTGGCCATGACCAGGGGGTCATCGGCGCGTTGCAGTTTGAAAGGGAATTCCTGGCCGCCCTGGGTGAAAGTGCCCTCGATCAAGCCGGTTTCCGTGTTCAAAGTGCCGGAAAAGGTCGGATCTCCGGGAATTCCGGCGATGGCGAAACGGACGGCTTCGCCCTTGACCTCAAACCCGGTCAGGGGAAGGTCTTTGGCCTGCTGCAACGGAATGGAGATGGTTCCCGTCCATTCAGCGGCGGGCGACTTCTTTATCTGTATCTCGACTTCCAGGGGGGTGTCGGGTAGCTGGATCGCGCCTTTCCAATGGCCGGAAAGGCCGTCACTCGCCTGCGCGCACAGCGGCAGGAACACAAACAGCAATAAAACGGCAATGCGCACGGATTTTTTCATGGTGCCTCCATGAATTGATAAACGGCAATTGCTGCGGAAAAGTTTTGCTTGGATCTTATTAAAAGCGCTGTGGGGAGAGTTGGGAAACCATGGCCTGGAGCTTGCGCGCGTACGCCAGGTACTCCTGCTTGATCTCGGCCAGGCGTTCCTGGACGGCGGCCAGCTCCTTGCGCAGGCATTCGCCCCTTTGCGTCACCAAGGGACCGTATTTGCGCTTCAAATCAGCCAGGGCCGCGTCCCGTACCCGTACATATTCACGGCGCAGGTCGGCGATCCGTGCCAGGGCTTTGTCGTACTCCCGGCGCAGACGGTTCAAGTATTCCTCGTAAGCGGCAGTGTATTCACTGACCAGTGAACGCACCAGTTTTTCCACAGGAACGATCTGTTTTACCCGCCAGGCATTGGCGCCGGCAAAAGCGAAACCCCGGCGCAAATCGCCCTTGCGGGCGGCGTTCAAGGCCAGGGAAATGCAGTAATGCGCTTTTTCCGCTCCACAGCTTTTCAGGCATTTCCACACGCAGCGGGTGGGACCCGCAGTCTTGTTCTTCAGGCGCTCAAAAAACTCACCGTCCAATGCCCGGCCCGGCAACCCAACCGGGCTTTCGATAATGCGGATCGCTTTCTTTGAAGCGGATACAAAGGCCTGTTTAAAGCCGTTTGCGGCGTCGCATTCATCCGTGGCCACGAAGCGGGTGCCCATCTGCACCCCGGCGGCGCCCATACGCAGGAAACGGTGGATGTCGCGGCCGGTATAAATGCCCCCAGCGGCGATCACCGGAATCTCGGCACCATCGTTTTTGCGAAATGAATCCAGTTTACGGATCACCGCCGGTACCAGGTTCTCCAGGCGGTTTTCATCCTTTTCCAGATCGGCCGCGGCAAAGCCCAGGTGACCGCCGGCCAATGGGCCTTCCACCACCACGGCGTCGGGAAGATCGGAATACGTCTTTTGCCAATAGGAAAAGATCAAGCGGGCGGCACGGGCTGAACTGACAATGGGGACCACCTTGACGCCGGCTTCGCGTAACCTGGTTACGGGAATACCGCGGATCGGCAGACCCGCTCCCAGAAACACGATGTCCACTTTTTCGCGCACGCAGACATCCAGGAGGTTATCGAAATCGTCGGCCGCCATCATGATGTTGATTCCCAATACCCCTTTGACCCCTTGGCGGAAACGGCGGATTTCCCGCGTTAAGGCGCGGGCGTTGGCCTCGCGGCCGTTTTTAAAATAATCATCTTCAGTCATTCCGATAGCGGTGGCGGCAATCACGCCGACTCCACCTTCGCGGGCCACAGCGGTTGCCAGGCCGGAAAGGGATATTCCCACCGCCATCCCTCCCTGGACAATCGGCACCGGAACTTCGAGGTCAGCGATGCGCAACGGCGGCAACACGGCCTTGCGGATGGCAGATGATGGCCACCTGAATTCTGGGATTTTCACTTTTGGCAAACTCAGTTTTATTCTGGAAAGATCCATGCTTTTCTATCAACTCCCTGTTTTTGTCAATTCTCTCCGCTTCCTGCAGAAGACGATCGAGAATGTAAGTGTATCACGGTTTCGTCATACAAACAAAGCCCGGCGGCAGCAGAACTGGAAAAGCCTTTAATTTTCTTGCCCTTCGCCCCTGGCCACGCGCCCGTTTCTCCCTGATTTCCTTTCACCTGGATACCTGAAACCTGTCACCTTATCTCCAACTGTTTTTTCTCTCCAACTCTCCAACTCTCCAACTCTCCAACTCTCCAACTCTCCAACTCTCCAACTTTCCAACTCT
>OBLN01000198.1_pt1 | contig 22308 bp, 20 predicted proteins | sample 1519301 | NCBI WGS metagenome assembly OBLN01 (sample SAMEA2452533, study PRJEB22499) | sediment metagenome | reverse complement strand
TTAATTATGCAGTTGAAAAGAAATACCTTGAAATCAGTCCGATGCTGAAAATAGCACTCCTGAAAACAGAAAAACCTGATATACATCCATTCAGCCATGAAGAAATGATGGCAATACTAAATGAGCTTAAAGAAAGCAGAGTATATCCAATAATCGCCACTTTATTTTTTACCGGAATGAGGATAGGAGAGGTTCTCTCTATGAAATGGAGAACGTTGATTTCCATGAATGGACATACCATGTCAGAGAGTCCTTCTCCAACAATATACTCACCAGAACAAAAAACAAAGGAATCAAAAAGAATTATTGAACTGACAGAGCCAATGCAGCAGATTTTGCAAGGACAAAAATCAAAGACCTTTCTGCATTCCGAGTTTATATTTCTTAACAGCGATGGAAAGCCTTACACATCTTCCCACAGTATAATCAGGTACTACTGGAAACCGGTATTGAAAAAGCTTGGAATTGAATACCGTATTCCGTATCAATGCAGACATACATTTGCAGTGCTTTCCCTGAAACTAGGCGATGACCCTGAGGATGTGGCAAAACAGCTCGGACACACATCACTCCAAATGCTTTTTACAAGATATGCAAGATTCATAAAAAACAGGGCAAAGAGAGAATCAAAGTTCGCAAAATCTGTCACGATTTCGGCACGAAATAAAAAAGCCAGTGGTTAACCCACTGGCTTTTCTGGTGATTTTAAATAGGCACGGGCGGTTTCGAACCGCCGACCCTTGCGACGTCAACGCAATGCTCTCCCGCTGAGCTACGCGCCTAAAAATGATAAGAACCTTTTGGGGTTCTCTTCGGCCCATCGGCTGCTTTGAGCCTTCAACAGCACTGCCTGCCGATGTGCGAAAAAACTTATTGCATAACCGGAAGAAAAAATCAATCCCTAAAGATCGTTAATTACTAATCCGGTCTGAAGTTTCGGATAAAAATATGTGGATTTCTGCGGCATAACAAGACCGCTTTCAGAAATTTCCCTAACAACGTCAATATCCACACCCTTCATCAGAAATGCCAGAGCAGGTTTCTTTGACATAAGAGTCTTTATCTGCTCCATTGTCTGAAGGAAGTATATGCCTTCCTTACGGAGGATCTGCTCATCGGATATGCCTGTTCCGGGCTTAATAAGCGTCTCCTGCACTACATAAGGATCTACCTTTCTGTAAATAGGGTGGAGGGTTTCAAGCACTTCGTCTCTGAGTGAGAGCCCGATAAACTTTTCTCCGTTGAATACAACAAAATTCCTCACAGGTCCTTTAACATGAAGAAATTTATCTGCCGCTTCATATGAGTCAAGTTCCTGAGCATCGTAGCTGTTGCTTACATTCTCAAGAAAAGTATCGATGCTGAAATCAGCAGGAACTTCCACAACTCTGTGAGTGGGGAAAATCTTGAGTCCTTCGTCATAGAAATTCACAAACATCATCATAACAAAGTCATAAGGTTTGACGTTGCCTTCGAGATCTCCGTTCTGCTCTCTTTTAAGCTTTTTGTAGTCCAGAGCAGTTTCGTATCTGTGGTGTCCGTCCGCTATGTAAATAGCCTTGTCCTTCATGAAAGATTCGATCTCTTCAATTACTTTTGTATCAGTAATCTGCCAGATTGTGTTTTTAACACTTTCATCATCCACAGCGGATGCAACAGGCATATTTTTCTTTGCATTAGTGAAAGCAGACGCAAGCTTATTTTCCTTGTCCATGTACAGACCGAAAATCTGGCTGAAGTTGGTCTGACATGCTTTCATAAGCTCGAAACGGTCTTTCTTAGGACCGGAGAGAGTTTTCTCATGGGGAAAAACAGAGCCTTTGCCCAGTTCCTCGAGTTTGAGAAGCCCAATGAAGCCCGTTCTTACATATTCCTTACCGCCGAAGCTGTATATCTGCTCATAGAGATAATAGCCCTGCTCCTTATCACGAAGGAGTGTGCCGTCTTTTTTCCAGTTTTCATAAAGATGTGCAGCGTTCTGGTATTTTACATCGCCTTCGCCGTCCGGAAGGTCAAGCCTTACCACGTTAGCAGCACATCTGCCTTTCAGCGTCTCTTTCATTTCATCCGATATTACATCGTACGGAGGGGCGATAACCTGTTTGAGAAGCACCTTCTCAAGATTATAGCGCACACCCATGAAAGGTTTTACAATAGCCACCTGATCCTCCTAGCCTGCTAAGATTCTGGCAAATTTTCTTTTGCCGACTTTAAGTATGTGTTCCCCCGCAGAAGGGGTTATGTCAAGATTTTCGATACGCTCATTGTCGAGATATACACCGCCCTGTTTGGCGATTCTTCTTGCTTCGCCGTTGCTGGGGGCAAAATCAAGTTCTCTGATTATATCGAGCAGATTTTTTGTGCCTGAACTAAACTCCGGCATATCATCAGGGTTCTCTTTGTTGGAGAAAACTTTCTCAAAGTTTTCCCGTGAGTCTTTCCCTGCCTGTTCGCCCCAGTATCTGCTAACTATTTCCACCGCAAGGCGTTTCTTTGCTTCCATTGGGTGAAGTGAGCCGGAGGCTATATCTTTCTTCATCTGCTCTATTTCAGCAAGGCTGAGGTCAGAAAGAAGAAGGTAGTAACGCATCATAAGCTCATCAGTGATAGACATGAGCTTACCGAACATTTCCGAAGGCTGCTCGCTGATGCCGACATAATTATTAAGAGATTTGGACATTTTATTAACGCCGTCAAGCCCTTCAAGAATGGGTACTGTGATGGCGTTCTGAGGTCTCTGTTTATGATCTTTCTGAAGTTCTCTGCCAACGAGAAGGTTGAACTTCTGGTCTGTGCCGCCGAGTTCAACATCCGCCTTGAGCGCAACAGAGTCATACCCCTGAACAAGCGGATAGAGAAACTCATGTATGCTGATGGGTCTGTTTTCTTTATATCTTTTTGAAAAATCGTCTCTTTCAAGCATTCTCGCAACAGTGTAGGAGGAAGAGAGCCTGATCATGTCAACCGCTGTCATAGCCTCCATCCATTTGCTGTTGAAGGCAACTTCGGTCTTTTCGGGATCAAGTATTTTAAACACCTGCTCTTTATAGGTTTCAGCGTTTCTGAGAACTTCTTCCTTAGTGAGAGCTTTTCTTGTTTCAGATTTGCCGGAAGGATCGCCGATCATTCCGGTAAAATCTCCGATAAGGAAAATTACCTGATGTCCGAGTTCCTGAAAATGCTTAAGTTTCTGAATAAGAACCGTGTGTCCGAGATGAAGATCCGGTGCGGTGGGGTCAAACCCTGCTTTTATCCTGAGAGGGACACCGGTTTTGAGTGATTGTTCGAGCTTTGCGGAGAGTTCTTCTTCGGAGATGATCTCCTCCGTCCCTCTTCTGATAAGCTCCATCTGCTGATGTACGGGTAGCACTTAGCCCTCCAAATTTATACGGATAAACCGCTTATTCCATGCGGTTTTCCGCCGATTTACGCCTGTGTAAAATCAGCGCAAATTCGTAGTCAATATATACGATCAATCGCCTTAGTTCAAGTAAAGTATTGTTTTAAGCCGATTCACGGAGAAGCAGGCTGATGAGGTACGGCTCAAAGAAAATATAAACAATCGCCGCAACTGCTATAAAAGCACCAAATGGAATCATGTAGTTTTTATTCTTTTTCAGTATTACAAGCGGTATCCCCACAGCCGAGCCTATGACTGCGCTGCCGAAAACTATAAAATATATCGGGACATAACCCAGAAATGCTCCAATCATCATCATGAGCTTTATATCTCCGCCGCCCATACCTTCCTGTCTGCGTAGTTTTTTATACAGCCATGCAGGTATCCACAAGGACAAAAAACCCGCCACAGCACCTATCAAAGCTGTGAGGATATCAGGGTAAGTGACGAAAGAAAACAACAGTCCGACTAAAGTTCCGCCCAACGTATATGTATCCGGGATTATGCCGCATTCAAAATCTTCATCCGCTGCGGTAAATACATCCGTAAGTCCTGCTCCGAGAAGGAGAAATACAAAAACACAGTATTTAAGAGTGTACCAGCTTAAACCGAATTTGAGAAAAACCAGCAGAAACATAACTCCGGTTAATAATTCAACCAGAGGATACTTAACAGAAATCTTCCCGCCGCAGTCCCTGCACCTTCCTTTAAGCACAAGATAGCCGATAACAGGAATATTATGATAAAATCTGATTCGATGCCCGCACTCAGGACAGTTTGAAGGAGGAAATGCTATTGAAACTCCTTTGGGGAGCCTTGCGATAAGCACATTAAGAAAACTTCCGAATACAAGACCTATGACAAAAATATATACAGAAAGAAGAGTAAATAGGGGCAAAATTTAACCTTTCTTTTCCTGAAGAGCCGCCTCTATAACAAAGCTGCTCCCTTCCAAGCTGAATTTAACACAAAGGCTTTTGGTTGTTCTCTGTTTTGCTATTTTGTGGTCTTTGCCGAGAATTACGTTAGGGATGGATATTTTAAATCTCACACCGAGACGTGAGAAAATCTGTTTAGCGCCGCCTGCGATCATGTTGAGGATTTCTCCGATTGCATCTGTTACATCGGGGTCGATGGCGTCTTTTTCTTCGCCTGCAAAACTTTTGTATATTTTAAGGGCGAGTGATTCCGGCATGCTGATGATAACAAACCCGTTAGCATCACCCGCAAGACCGATTACGCCTGAAATTTCGTTCACAAACTCTTTTTCATCACGGACATAGACTTCTTCTTTCCTGGGTTCCGCTCCCACCATTGTTTTAAAAACTTCGCTGGTGGAAATTATAAAAGGGTTGATATGCTCTGCTTTCATTAAGACCTCAAAAAATCCGGCGCATTTATTAACGTTATAATTCAGATGCCCAAAAATGAAATGCCTTTGGAATCAGCAAAAGCTCTGCATCCGTCATAGTCGACAATAAATGTGCTGCCCGCTTCAACTGCCAGAACAGTTCCTTTATTATCTGCTATTTGTTTAAGGGTGTCAACACCAACGGTCGGAATATCAAACCGGTCATCCTGAAACGGGCGCTTTATCTTTATTACAACTGCTTTGCTTTTTGCAAGCCCGCAGCCCCGTTCAATAGCCTTGTCTGTGCCTTCCAACGCTTCAACAGCCATTACAGCACGCTTGCGTACTATAATTGTCTGCCCGATGTCAAGTTCGCCTATTTTTTTTGCTATTGGAAAACCAAAATCGATATCATCCTGTTCTTCTTTATCAGGCACACGGGAGGATATCTGCCCCTTAGGGGCAAGAAAACGGGAGAGAATTTCTGTCTGTTTAAGGACATTTATCCCGTTTGCCTCAAATTCTTCCCTTATGGCGCCCATAACTGTATCGTCACGGAAATCCTTTAATTTAAAAATCAGTTTAAACAGTGTTGCGTCAAAGCGGAGCCTGCCCAGAAGAACATCCTTATCCACTTTTCCGGCGAAGACAACATCTGTCACTTTTTCTTTTTTAAGTGTCTTTATGACCTTACCCACCTGAAGCGGCGAGAATACAGGGAGATCACCGCAGTATGGGCGGAGAAAGTCTGCAACACCTTCGGCAAGTGCAATTACGATATGCTCCTTTCCGGCGGCTTCAAGCTCCCTCTTAACCAGAAGGGGTATCTCTCCCCTTCCGGCGATCAGTCCGACTTTGTTCAAATTCTGACCTCTTCAGCACCTATGCCCTTGGTGAGCATATCGTCAATCTTGAGGGCGATTTTGAGAGATTTAAGCTCATGTTCCACAGTAACCACACGTTTAACAGTGCCGTTTATGCAGTCAATAAAGTGTTTTATCTCCTGTTTAAGCGGGTTGTCCTTATAGACAAAGAGTCTTTCGAGGATGTATTCGTTTCTGTAGTGAAGTTCTTTGTTACCGAACACATGCTGGCTCTGGGCGTTTCTGTATATATTTATGTCCTGACTGGTGTAATCAAGGGTAATGAACGCATCCTTCTGGCTTATGCTCATTATCCTGTCTTTCTTCTGCGTTACACGGCTTACAACTATCTGAGCAGTTGTGTTGCCGTCAAAGCGGATGTTAACCGCCGCATAGTCTGGCAGTTCAGAGTAAACCTTTGAACCGGAAGCCTGAATTTCCACAACATCCGCATTGACCATGTTGACTATTATGTCTATGTCATGGATCATAAGATCAAGGATGATGCTGTCTTTTGCGAAATTGGGGTTGAATGGTCCGACCCTTCTTGACTCAATAAGGTAGGGATTATCGGCTATTTTGCGAAGCTCCTGAACTGCTCCGTTAAACCTCTCAACATGCCCGATATGCAGCACAAGGTTTTTCTTTGCAGCTATTTCAAACAGCTTCTGCGCTTCTTCCAGATTAGTGGTAATGGGCTTCTCCACCAAAACATGTTTGCCCGCCTCAAGGCATTCCTTAACAATATCAAAATGATACTTTGTGGGTGCGGCAACAGTTACAGCATCAACTTTCGGAAGCAGATCACGATAATCAGTAAACGCCTCGTATCTGAATCTTGGCTTGAGTTCATCAAGCACAGCCTGCGATACATCGCACATTCCTATCATATTCACATTTTGGAGTTCATCATATATGTTCAGATGGTATTTACCCATCTTTCCGAGTCCTATCAAACCAACTTTAAGCATTGTTCTTATCTCCGGGAGAAGCCCCTTTTGGAAGGCGCTTCTATAAAGTCAATAAACATTTTTATTTCATCAAACTGGGTGAGTTCCTTCAGGAGTGAAGGCACACTTTCCCACGGATTTGAAAGATTGCCGTATATATGCAGGGCTTTTTTCAATTCAAGTCTCGCCTCACTAGTCATTCCTTTTCTGCGCAGCCCCACGACATTAAGTCCGGGGATTCCGCCGTCTGCATAGAGACAGAAATGAGGCACATCCTTAGTCACGCTTGCCCTGTTGCCCAGCATAACCATTGAACCTATTCTGGTAAACTGATGTACTGCGGCATAACCGCCGAACACCGTAAAATCTCCCACATGAACATGCCCCGCTGTGCAGGAATAGTTCGTGAAGATAACGTTGTTGCCCACAACAGAGTCGTGCGCTATGTGAGAACCGGTCATCAGATAGCAGTTGTCCCCAACAAGAGTGATCCAGTTTTCCTTCGTCGTTGCTCTGTGGATTGTGGCAAACTCTCTGATAACACAATTTTTCCCGATTTTAAGCTTGGTGTCTTCTCCTTTGTAGCCAGTGTCCTGCGGCGCTCCGCCCACATGAGCATTGGCACAGATTAATGTTCCTTCGCCTATTTCGGTGTGCATCTCAACAACAGCATTTACGCCGATTTTTACGCCGGCACCGATGCGGCATCCCTTGCCGACATAAGCTCCACGTTCAATCTCCGCTGTCTCATGTACTTCACTGCCCGGATCAACATATGCCAAAGGACTTATCATTGCACTTCCCTCATAACCGCAGTAAGAACAGCCTCGCAGGCAACTTCACCATCAACGGTTGCCACACATTGCGACTTGAGAAGATCTCTTTTCGCCTTAAGAACTTCACAGCTCAGAGTCAGTGTATCGCCCGGCTGAACGATTTTGCGGAATTTTGCGTTTTCTATGGACATAAAAAGGAAAAATTTGTTTTTCCCTGTTTCTCCCTGTTTGTTCAGCGCGTATATCCCTGCTGCCTGCGCCAGAGCTTCGACTATCAGCACTCCGGGCATAACCGGATAACCGGGAAAATGCCCCTGAAAGTGGGGTTCGTTGAATGTCACATTTTTTATTGCCGTTATTCCGTTTTCTCTTATTTCAAGAACCTTGTCTACAAGGAGGAATGGGTAACGGTGGGGAAGAATATCAAGAATCTGTCTCAGATCCATCATTAAGTCTCCTTGAGATTTCATTAACTTTCTTTCTTATATCAGAAATTTCCAGCAGAGCGGCATTGTTTTTCATCCATTTCATCTTCGACTGAATAGGAAAACCGCCGTATATTCCGCTTTCATCTATATCTCTGTCTACACCGCCTTGAGCAGCGATAATAGTTTTAGAAGCGACCCTGACATGATCCTTAGTTCCTGATCTCGCTCCGAAAACTACATAGTCACCTATTTCGCAACTTCCGGCAATCCCTGTCTGTCCCACAAAGATACAGTGCTTGCCGATTCTGGTGTTATGACCGATCTGCACCTGATTATCTATCTTTGTGCCTTCGCCTATGACTGTATCACCCAATGCGCCCCTATCCACACAGGAGTTAGAGCCGATTTCGACATTGTCCCCAAGGACAACTCCACCGACCTGCGGTATCTTGATGGAAACGCCTTTGTCCTGATAGTAGCCGAAACCGTCAGCACCTATAACGCTGCCGGAATGAAGCACAACACCGTTTCCGATGCGGCATCCGTGATAAACCGTAACATTGGGATAAATCACGCAGTTATCGCCTATAACAGTTCCGGAACCGATGAATGAGTTGGGGTAAATCACTGTTCCCGCACCTATTACGGCATCTTCAGAAACCGTAGCTCCGGCATCAATTCTGGCGGAGAGCGCGATCTTGGCAGAAGGGGCAATATTTGCCTTCTCACTTATACCTGCTGCTCTTTCCACAACCGGATAGAAAAGATCAATGGCAATTGCCAAAGCCGCACGGGCTTCTTTAACATAAATTACCGGTCTGTCTGTAGCAAATGAATTGCCCTCCGGAATGATAAAAGCGGAAGCTGCCCCTTTAAGAGCAGCCTCCGCCAGTTTCTTGTCAAACAGAAAGGACACACATCCGCTTTCAGCAGAGTCAACAGGACGGATGCCTGTAACTTCAGCATCCTTTCCTTCAAGCCGTCCGCCGAGTTTTGCGGCAATTTCCGAAAGCTTAAGCTTTCCGCTTATTTTTTTGCGTTCCATTCCTTGTTATACCTTTCGATAACTATGTCGGTGATATCCACTTTGTCTGAAAAATACATAACGCCTGCATGCTGAAACTCGACTATGAGTTCATAAGCAAGCTCTTTTCCAAGTTTTTCAGTGATGTCAAGAACCTCTGACTCTATATCCTTAAGATAACGTGCCTCTATTCTCTGGAGCTGGTTGGAATAGTCCTTTTTAGCGCCGTTAAACTCTCTTACAAGTCTATTGATTTCCGCAGTTCTTTTGTCTTTGGCTTCAGGAGTGAGCAGGTTTGCCTGCTTTTCAAAATCGTTCTGAAGCTTTGTAATCTCTTTGCTGAGTTTTTCAAGCTCTGTGTCAAACTCTGCTGCTTTGGTTTTCAGCTTACTGTAGACGGATTTGCCCGAATCCGAAGTGCTAAGCACTTTCTGAAAGTTGACGACACCAATCTTGGCAAACGCCGTACCGGACATCATAAGAACCGCTGCAACAACTAAAGCCGTAAGTTTACTCATTAAAATAGCCTCCATATTTGATTATCACAAATTTTCCCTCCTGGAAATTTGTGATACACGCTCGCGGGCAGCCCACTGCCCTTCGCTACGCACGGCGCAGTCACATCCTTGTGGCTGTATATATGTTTATATGCCTTTGCTTACATTACTCATGCTACACCCCAAGCGCACCTGTGTGAGCTTAGAACATACCGCCCATTGAGAATTCCCATCTGCCGGACTTTTTGCCGTCATCACGGTCAAGGGGGATACCATATTCGATTCTGATGGGTCCGATGGGGCTGTACCAGCGGAAGCCTACACCCACACCCTGATAAAAATCACCGCTGAGATAATCCTCATCTGTGTCGTTAACCTGCCCGGCGTCATAGAACAAAGCTCCTTTGAAACCCTGATCAGCAGCGATGGGGAAGATAAATTCCGCATTAAAGAGGAACATCTTATTACCGCCGTAGTCATAGCCGTCTTCATCCTTGGGTGATATGTCGCCGTATTTATAACCTCTTACACTATAGATACCGCCAAGCCTGAAACGTTCATCAACAGGAAGTCTGCCTTCACCGTTTGAGTCAAGATAACCGCCCTCAAGGTGCAGCATTCCTACGAATTTCCACCACAGCGGGATAAATTCAGTAGTTTCGACACCTGTTTTGTAATAGTCGTTATCACCGCCGAGGGGTCCGCCGGCATATTTATAATAGATTCTGGAGATGTTACCCTCAGTGGGGTCAACGGGGTGGTTGGTTGTTCTGTAGTTAAGTATAGGGGTAATACTTACTGTTGTGTACTCCCCTTCCTGCTCCTTAATATACCTTGAAGCGTCATCATCAATATCGGAGATCTCTTCGTTTTCAAATGCGAGTTTATATGTGGCGTAAAGTTTACGTCCGATTACAGGGTGACCGAGTCTGAGTGCCACACCGTCATTATGTTTGTCATATTCATAGTAGTTTCTTTTCAGTTTATAGAGATCCACACCCAGAGTGATGGGTTTGTCAAGGAACCATGGGTCGGTAAGTGAAATGGTATAGTCAGTTCTTTTGCTGGCAAACTCAGCCTTGAGGTCTGTGGTGTAGCCTGAACCGAACAGGTTTTTCTTCTGAAGTCTCAGCATGAACATCAGCTCATCCACTGAAGAATAACCCATGCCTATGCTGAAAAAGCCTGTTCTTTTGTCCTTAACACCGACATTAAGATCAACAGAGGAATCGTCCACTCTTTTTTCATCGAGCCGCACTTCTTCAAAATAGTCAGTGAATTCTATATTTTTCTTAGAGCTTTTGATTTTGCGGCTGTCGTAGATATCACCTTCGGCTATATCCATTTCACGCCTTATTACTCTGTCTTTAGTGTCGGCGTTGCCTCTTATGTTGATACGGCTGATCTTAACAAGGACATTTTCTTCAACCTTATAAGTCAGAGATACTGTTTTTGCGGCACTGTCTTCCTTTGTAAGCGGTTCAACGTTTGCAAAAGCGTATCCTATTTCCGTGAAACGGTCAGTAAGGCGTTTTATATCATTCTGAAACTCTTCAACATTAAACCATTCGCCGGGTTTAAGCACTGTGACAGTTTCGAGTTCTTTATCTGTGCGGTGTTTATTACCGTCAAATGCGACTTTGTCTATTTTATATCTATCCCCTTCTTCTATGGGAAAAATCAGGGTAAGTTTCTTCTTCTTTTCATCGTTAACTTTAATTTCAGGCTCGCCGACACGTACTTTAATATAGCCTTTTTTCATATATTCGCCGCGGATCTTCTCGACATCAACCTCAAGAAGCTCCTGTTTGAGCTTGCCGCTTCCGGTGAGCCATGAAAAAAAGCCTTTTTCCTTTGTGGAAAGCATCTTAAGAAGTTCTTTATCTGTATAGAAGCTGTTGCCGGAGAAAACTATATCATACACTCGTGCTTCGGGTCCCTCTTCAATACGGAAGAAAACATCCACAGAGTTATTGCTTCTATCTTCTATATCAGCCTTAACGGAGGCTGAGTAGTATTTTTCGTCATGATAAACGCTTATAATCTTGTTTATGTTTTCTTCAATCTTAGCTCTGTCAAGAATCTGACCTTCCATCGGAATCATGTCTTCAGTGATGTACGTTTCCCTGACATTGATGTTCCCTTCAAGATAAACCTTCTTAACATAGGGTTTTTCCTTAACCATATAGACAAGAGTCAGCTTGTCGTCGTCCACCCTCATGTCCACCTGAACATCGACAACAAGGTCAGTGGCAAAAATCTCCTTTATGGAGGCGCTGACTTTGTTCATGTCGAACTCTTCACCGGCTTTAACAGTATATCTGAGGAAAGTTTCGGAAGGAACACGCCTGTTCCCTTCTATTTTGACAAGGTCTATTACTGCGGCGTATGAGTTTGCCGCAAAGGTTAAGATGAGTACACTAAAAAAAAAATTAATAAAAAACTTTTTAAAATTCATATCCCGCCCAGCCGCTTAATTATTTCTTTAACGCGCTCGTGTTTGAGTCTGGTCATACTTTTGTTTCCGATTAGCCTTGCTGTGGATTCAAGCATTGTCTCAATGACCTCAAGCCCGTTTTTTTTCAATGTCTGCCCCGTGGAGACAAGGTCGACTATCATATCTGAAAGACCAACGATGGGGGCAAGCTCAATTGAACCGTATAACTTTATTGTTTCTACAAAAACGCCTTTCTTAGCAAAAAAATCCTTAGTCATTCTCGGGTATTTGGTAGCGACAACCATATCATGTCTGTATCTGCTGTTGCCGTCTTTCACTCCTGCGACGCAAAGTCTGCACCCGCCGAAGCCGAGATCCATAAACTCGTAAACATCCGCTGCGGTTTCCTTAACAATGTCAAGACCGACTATGCCCAGATCCGCCGCACCGTGTTCAACATAAGTGGGAACATCCATGTTGCGCACCAGCATATAACGCATGCCGTGCTTTTCATCAAGGAAAACAAGCTTTCTGCTCTCCTCGTCCACCACTCCTTCCTGAGTGATGCCCTTAGACACAAAAAGTTCAATGGTTTCATCCGCCAGCCTGCCCTTAGGCAGAGCAACGGTTATTATATCGTTGTTCATTATTCAGCCGTCCTTGTAATATCAGCACCGAGAAGAGAAAGCTTTTCATCAAAACGCTCGTACCCTCTGTCCAGATGATAAACACGGAGGATCTCGCTTGTACCCTCCGCCATCAGTGCCGCAATGACGAGGCTTGCGCTCGCCCTGAGATCAGAAGCCATAACCGGGGCGCCGGTGAATTTCTCCACACCTCTGATAATTGCGGATTTATCCTTGAGTTTAATATCCGCCCCCATGCGTTTGAGTTCGGATACATGCATAAACCTGTTTTCAAAAATGGTCTCTGTAATAACGGAGACACCCTGTGATGCCGCCATAACAGACATGAACTGCGCCTGCATATCCGTGGGAAAGCCCGGATATGGCTGAGTGGAAATATCCGTTCCCTCCAGCCGTCCGTTCTTTTCAACAGTTATAGTGGAGTCATTCACAACTTTTATGTTTAAACCGGTCTGTACCAACTTGTCTATTATAGCAGTCATTGAGGAGACAGGGGCGTTTTCCAGAGTAACTTTTCCGCCTGCGCAGGCAACAGCACAAAGGAATGTACCTGCCTCTATCCTGTCAGGCATAACGATATAATCATTACTGTTAAGCTTTTCCACGCCTTTGACACGGATAATGGTTGTGCCTTCACCCTCAATTTTCGCCCCCATTTTTTTGAGGAAACGGGCGAGATCCACAACCTCCGGCTCCTGTGCTGCGTTGTACAGAACAGTTTCACCTTCCGCAAGAGCGGCAGCCATGAGAATATTCTCTGTTCCGGTGACAGTAACCATATCAAAAGTAATTTCAGCGCCTTTCAGTCTTTCGCATTCGGCTTCTATGTAGCCATGGGCAACACTTATATCAGCACCCATAAGCTTCAGCGCTTTAATATGCTGATCCACCGGGCGCTCGCCTATGGCGCATCCGCCGGGGAGAGAAACTTTCGCTTTCTTTTTTCTGGCAAGGAGAGGACCAAGCGTCAGAACACTCGCCCTCATAGTCTTAACAAGCTCATAGGGTGCGACAATTTTGTCCATATCATCAGAGCATGTCAGAAAAATATCACCGTTTTTCCTCTCTGCCGAAACCCCTACTTCACCAAGAAGAGAGAGCATTGTTCTTATATCCTTCAAATCGGGAACATTAGATATTTTGTATGAGCCTTCCGCAAGGATTACTGCGGAGAGAATAGGAAGGCAGGCATTTTTAGCACCGCCAATGCGTACAGAACCGTTGAGGGGCTTGCCCCCGTTTATGACCAGCTTTTCCAAAAAAGCACCCTTTTCATCCCGCTCAGATCACAGTAAAAGCGATGTTCAGAACCTGCTGAAAAACCGCTGAAAATACTGCTGAGAGCATTGAATTGACCCGCACCAATCTCGGCAAGAGCCACCCAGTTTTTATTACATAATTCAGGCACTATGTCTATCAGTTTTTTATAGAACACAAGCCCTTCATCTTCTGCCACCAGAGCCTGAAAAGGTTCGTACATAACACTTTTTTCAAGCTCTTTATACTCCTGTTCCGTAACATACGGCGGATTGCACAAAACCATATCGAACCCGCCATGCAAGGGGAGTTCACCCAATACATCACCCTGAATAAACTCCGCTCTGTCTTCAAGAGAAAGTCTTCTGCTGTTTTCCTTCGCCACTTTAAGTGCATCAGGGCTTATATCCACACCTGTTCCCGTGGCACCCTCCATTTCCGCAAGAACGGAAAGAAGAATACAGCCCGAACCAGTGCAGAGATCAAGTACCCTTGGGTTCTTTTTGGGCGCAAGTTCAATAGCCTTTTCCACAAGAATTTCTGTTTCAAACCTCGGAATCAGGACACTTTCGTTCACATAAAACTCACGCCCGTAAAAATGCCGGCGGTTTGTTATGTAAGCCGGCGGTACACCGTCTTTAAGCTTTGAAATAACCGCTTCTGTCTTTTCATCGAAGCTGATTTTTTCCGATAAAAGGAGGGGAATGCGCTCGTATTCCACATCAAGCAGAAATGCCGTAATATCCATCGCATCTGAACGGTTGGGTATAATGCTTAAAATCTCTCTTAAAAGAGTTGAAACTGTAATCATCAAAAAAAGCTCCGCTTAATGACTGATTTGTACCCTAAAGAGCCGTACATAGCAAGGAATTCACTTTTACAAAAAATGAGTAATATATCAAATTGACTCTTTTGTAAATAAATACTAAGATAGTTAGAAGTGCAAAACAACGGTATTAGCTATGCTTAATGAAATATCCACCACTGTGAACGAAGCTGTTGAGAACACAGATAAAAATTCTGTACGTCCGGCTTCCTCGCCTTATCTGAAATATGCCGGTGAGTATCTCTTCACTCCGGAAATAGGCTATTTCGCCATGGATGTACCCGCAGGGGAAAATCTCACAACCAGTTTTCAGACTTCTAACAGTTCTGTAGGCTTCATATTCTGCCTCGGCGGTTCAATGGTATTTTCAATCACAAAGAACGGACTGACCTATGAATACAAATTAAGTCAGGGGGAATGCAGCATCACTTACCTGCCTTATGCTACAGGGAACTCTGCTGTTGACACCCGGAAAAGATACCGTGCGGTTAATATGTTTGTGGTTCCAGCGAGGCTGCGCAATCACTCCTTCGGACATCCGCAGGCAGAACGCTTTCTGGCTGAACTTACTGATTTATCAAATGATACTGTCTTCCTGCATAAAGGAGTCATGACAAAGAATATTCTTAGGATTCTTCAGGAACTTGTCAATACAAAGGCATCGGGTTTTTCATATAAAAATCTTGATATGCCAAAGCTTTATGAAATAATAATGTCCACTGTGGAGAACCTGAACTCCGGCAAACTGTATAAACCCAAAAATATTCTTCAGCCGGAGGATGTGGAACTTATCCTTAATGCAGGAAAAATAATAGCGGAAAACCTTTCCAGTCCGCCTTCCCTGCCCTCCCTTTCAAAAGCGACAGGGCTTAACATGTTCAAGCTGAAAAACGGTTTTAAAGAGGTTTTCGGTACAACTGTCAACAAATTCGTAACAGAAAAGCGTATGGAAAAAGCTAAACTGATGCTTGAAAACGGCAAATACAGCGTCAGCGACGCCGCATGGGATCTCGGATATACAAATGTCAGTCATTTTATTGAGCTTTTCAGGAGACAACACGGAATAACTCCCGGAAAAATGCTTTCCGAGCAGCGAAATCTGTCAGCATCGAAGTTAATAGCAAACGCCAGACACAGCCTGACTTAATTTTTCGTATATTTTAAATCCCTTCTCAGGTAGTCCTCCTACATCCCGTATCTTATAATTATCTAACTTTATTATAACAAATTAACTATCAGTTTAGATGCAAAACTGAAATAAAATCAATTTTCGGGAGAGGTTATATTTTATGTTCAACAAAAAATTGTTAGGCACAATACTCGCCGCAGCGGTTATTTTACCCGCACATGTTTATGCGGCAGAAAAGAAAAATGATGAAGACTCCATCTTTCTTGACAATGTCACAGTAACCGCAAGAAAAGCGGAAGAATCGCCAAAAGATGTTCCATTCAGCCTTTCTGTGATAGACGGCAGCGAAATAACAAACAGAGGCATAAAAAACTTTGAGGACATGCTTAAGCAGACAACCGGTGTTGAAACAAGCACATACGGAGGCGTTAATACAAGAATTGTACGCATGCGCGGCGTTGGTTCGCTCCAGCAGGTCAGCCCGGATGATACATCTGTAATAATCAATATTGACGGTGTCCCAAATAATGCGGGAACAGCAACGTTAAGCACCATGGATATTGAACGTGTGGAAGTTCTCAAGGGACCGCAGGGAACTCTTATGGGGCGCAACAGCCAGTCCGGCGCAATAAACATAATCAGCAAAAAACCCACCAAAGAGTTTGAAGGATACATCAGAGGAGAATACGGCGAGGATGATACATTCTTCACCGAAGGCGCAGTAAGTGGTCCTCTTACTGATAAATTAAGCGCAAGGCTCGCAGCACGCTACTCAGGATATGACAACCAGATACATTATTACGGCACAAACAAACCCGTAAGCGAACCTGAAGATATGGCTGTGCGGGGAACCCTTCTCTGGAAACCGTCATCAAAGACGGATGTCACGCTTATTGCAGGCTACGAAGAGGTAAACAACAGACCGGAATTCAGGGTCATGATGCCCTATGACGACAAGCAGGAAGTTGACATTCCTGAAGACGCATCAGATGCGGATAAAGACACAAACAGATATTCACTTGAAATAAACCACAGATTCGCCAAAGCAGTGTTTACTTCAATAACCGGCTATACTGATGTGGAATCAAACGAAAAGCAGTTTCTCTATGACGGCATACTCTTCAGAAAACTGAGAGGAGTAACCGGAGACGGCAGCAGAACTGTGGTAAACCAAAGCACTGCCTTCACACAGGAATTCCGCCTTTCCTCCAAACCAAAGGATAAAATATTCTGGGTGACGGGTTTCAGCTACTACTATATGGACAGAGATCTTATAAATAAAGACGCATGGAGTACGTTTCAGCCAACGTACACCTTTAACGCTGAAATGGATGTAAACTTCAAAACCCGCAGTCAGGGTGTTTTCGGCGAGATGACCTACCCCGTCACTGAAAAGCTCAAGCTCACCGGCGGTTTGAGATACACCTGGGAGAAAAAGGAATATGATGCAGATTGGGCAGCCAATCCATCCAACCCCAACCCCGTGCGTACAGCTTCCGACAAAGGTGAAATTGACGACGACTACATGACAGGGCGTGCGGCTCTCAGTTACGAACTCACAAAAACTGTCAATATATATGGTGTTTACGCCAGAGGACATAAAACTGCGGGTTTTAACGAATGGGCAACCGGCTTCATTACCGGAACAAGGGAAGACCGCTACTATGATGAAACAGAAGTGGATAGCTATGAGCTGGGCTTCAAATATGAATCAGCAGACCGCAGATTCGGGCTTAACGGTTCAGTATTCTATAATGACAACAAGGATGATCACGTTCTTGTTTACAACTATACAATAAATGCCAGTGATGTTGAAAACTTTGATACAGAGTCAAAAGGTATTGAGCTTGAAGGATATGCCAAACTCGGCAGATTTCTCATTAATGCCGGCTTGGGATATACTGACACAGAAATAAAATCAGTGCCCGCAAGCAGCACATCAGGGGCGGAAGAAGGCAACAAAGTCCCCGATACCCCTGAATGGAATGGAACCTTGTCTGTATCGTACTTTCACGAGCTGCCCTCATTCCTCGGAATGAAAGAACCTGTGTTCTTCTCAAAAGTCACAGACAGATATGTGGGCAGCCGTGCAGGCGACCCCGCCGACAATTTTGAGTTTGAATCATACCACAAGCTTGATGCCCGCATAGGGATAATGAACGGCGGCTTTGAACTCTATGCTTGGGGCGACAACCTTCTGGATGAACGCTATGACCTTTTCGGCTGGTATTACGGAGTATCCGCTGTTGACGGCGATCAGGTTGTCATAGGTATGCCTTCAAAGGGGCGCACTCTGGGAATCGGAGCAGCCTACTACTTCTGATAACTTTCAAAACCTGTCAGGTTTTACTGTAATAAAAAGGGGAGCGGCTATATGCTGCTCCCCTTTTTTTATAACTAAAAAAACTTACGGTTGTTCTAAAGCCCGGCCTCTTTCAAACGCTCTGCCTGATCAAAAGAGAAAAGAGCATCGAGAATATCGTCCATCTCGCCTTCCATGAAGCGGTCAAGGCTGTATGAGGTTACATTTATACGGTGGTCGGTAACTCTGTTCTGGGGGTAATTATATGTCCTGATTCTTTCACTTCTGTCACCGGAACCTACCTGAAGCTTTCTGCTCTCTGCACGTTCATCAGCCTGTTTGCGGATTTCGATCTCAAGTATCTTGGACTTAAGGTGCTTAAGTGCCTTCTCACGGTTTTTAATCTGGCTTCTTTCATCCTGACAGGTAACAACAATTCCCGTGGGAACGTGAGTCATACGCACTGCGGAGTCGGTTGTGTTGACGTGCTGTCCGCCCGCTCCGCTGGCACGGTAAACATCCACCTTAATATCGGCTGGGTTAACATCTATCTCAACATCCTCAGCCTCCGGCAGAACCGCAACAGTACAGGCGGAAGTGTGTATACGCCCGCCGGATTCCGTTTCAGGGATACGCTGTACTCTGTGACCGCCGGATTCATATTTCAAGCGGCTGTATGCGCCTTTTCCCTTAACCATGAAAACGACTTCTTTGTATCCGCCTACTCCGGTTTCGTTGAAGTCAATAAGCTCTGTTTTCCAGCGCTGATTTTCGGCATATCTGCTGTACATACGGAAAAGAGCCGCCGCAAACAGAGAAGCCTCATCACCGCCTGTTCCGGCACGGACTTCCACGTATATATTCTTTTCATCGTAAGGATCTTTCTTAACCAGCAATAGCTTAAGCTCTTCACCCAAGGTTTCGAGTTTGTCTCTGCCTTCTTCTATCTCCATCTCCGCAAGCTCACGGAGGTCAGAATCATTTGAGGTTTCAAGAATGCTTTTCGCTTCGGCTATGGATGCCTTAACAGCTTTATACTCTTCATATTTCTCAACAACGCCCCTAAGCTCCGAATGCTCTTTGGCAAGTTTCTGAAACGCTTTGGGATCCTTTGCCGCAGAGGGATCATTTACTTTACGGGTGAGATCTTCATACCTGATGACTACTTCTTCCAGTTTGTCGAACATTGTTTATTCCTGAATATATTTTAAGCCCGCATCTTCTGCGGTGAATTTATGTGTGTTTGATTATGCCTTACACTACTTCAACTTACAGTCTTAATCTGCACGTCCTATCAGATTAAGGCACACGCTCGCACCTTGAAAACAAGGCTTCGCTTCACACGGCGCAGCCCCTTCCTTGGGGTTGTTATACAACCTCAATATTCTCCGGCAGCTCCTGATCAAGGGCTGCCTTGAGGGAGATGATGGCTATTTCAAGCTGTTTATCGTCCGGCTCTCTGGTGGTAATTTTTTGTACCCAAAGTCCGGGAGTTATAAATATTTTAAGCAGCGGATTGCCGCAATGACGTCCGCTGAATTTCAGTATTTCGTACGATATTCCGGCAATAAGGGGGATAAAAACGATCCTTGCGCCGAGCTTTATAAGAAAATGGGAATCATTCGGTATGAGCGAAAAAGAGAGGATGCACACCGCCATAACAATGATGATAAAGCTTGTTCCGCATCTGGGGTGGAGTCTTCCCATTTTACGGGCATTTTCAACAGTGAGATCCTGACCGGCTTCAAAAGTGTATATAACCTTATGCTCCGCTCCGTGATACTGAAAAACCCGCTGAATATCCTTGAAAAATGAGATTATCCACACATACAGCACAAAGAAGATAACCCTGATAACACCGTCTATTGCATTATACAGCAGGGAGGATGTCTCCACAGCAGGAAGAATATGCCTGCTTAAATCCGTCAGCAGAAGAGGCAGATACACAAACAACAGCAGACCAAGACCAAGACCGCCGACCATGCTGAAAAACATGCCCGTTTTACTTACCTGCTCCTCACCCTCGCCGGAGGAATGATAAGCGCTGAAATTGAGTGCTTTTATACCGAGAACCAAAGCGTCATAAAGAGCTATCAATCCACGGAGAACAGGTTTTTTCAGCCACTTGTTCCTGTCGAGACTGACATCCTGTTTTTTAATTATTATATTGTCGTCAGGTTTCCTGACAGCGATCACAAATCTGCTTGGGGCACGCATCATAACACCCTCAATAACCGCCTGACCGCCTACATCGAATTTTGCCATTATATTTTCCTCATTTATATCAACATCAAACTGCTCAAAAAAACTTACATCCTGTAGTTTTTTATCGCACGCAGCCTGCGGAGCAAAGCTCCTTGCTGCTTACGCTACGTTATGCGTTCCTCGCATCCGCTGTGGTACGCACTCCGCGGTCACATCCGTGTGACTAAGCACCCTCAATAACCGCCTGACCGCCTACATCGAATTTTGCCATTACGCCTTCCTTATAAAAATATCATGGGATAATATATACGATTTTGAAGATACTTAAAGGTTTAAAAAAAATACGCTAGCGATCTTTTTCTGAAAGGAGGGACTTGTACTTCGCTCTGACTTCTTTTGCCTTTCCGCAGGTGAAAGCACCTTCGGGGCATGCACCGGAAACACAGCCGGGACCGGAGTCCTTGAATATTGAAGGAGCAACCCGGACGCACTCAACAAGCATAAGCTCGGACATTTTTCTTATTTCCCACTGCGCTCTGTTGCAGCAGCGAATACGGAAAAAGTGTATAAGCTCACGGGCATTCATTGTAACAATAATTTTGGTTTCGCATGCGTTCGGCAGAACATAACGTGCATCTTCAGCCGGAATGCCTTTTGAAGCGAGAAGATCATAAGCCTTTGCGATCTCAGCCATAATACGTTCAAACTCACGCTTTGAATCTTCATCTGCCGAAATGGTTTCAGGTATGATGTATTCAAATCCGCCGCCATGCTTTACGTATCTCTGGGATTTCTGGGAATAACTGGCTATTCTATGCCTTACCAGCTGATGAGTCAGGGCTCTGGATACACCTTCAATGCCGAAGGTGAATGAGACATGTTCAAGGACTGAATGGTGTCCGATGGAGACGATTTTCTCAATGAATTTCTTCTGTTCTGTAGAAGAAACTTTTTCAAAAAGATCATCGATACCTGCATCGGAGTAGCAGAGCTTGGCGGCCATAGCCGCCGTGAGTTCACCGTTTGCGGTGCAGTTGAGCAGGCGGACATTTATTTCCGCCGGCTTCAAGTCAGCAGAACCGCTTTTCTGCCCGCACATCTGTGAAATTAACCCTGAGATTTACCGTATTTCTTCATGAATTTCTCAACACGTCCAGCCGTATCGAGGAATTTCTGTTTGCCTGTAAAGAAAGGGTGGCATTCAGCACAAATAGCAACAGTTGCTTTAGCGGGGTTAACTGTGGATTTAGTTTTAATTTCGTTTCCGCATGCGCATTTAAAAACCACTTCTTTGTAATCAGGGTGGATACCTTTTTTCATCTTACGTACCTCTATATTTATGATGCAAAAAAGCCACATTCAGTAGTTTTCTGCATATATTTCTTTTATCAGAGCAGCCTATATAAAATAGGGCAACCGCTCTTATGGGTCAAGGGTGCAATTTATACCACAACCGCAAACCCTTTTCAAGATCATATTCGCAAAAGCGCAAATACACCTGACATAGTCGCAAAAACAAGCGTCCTGCTGTTTTTGCTTATCGCTTCGCCCGAAGAAACTTCGGGCTTGCTCCGCTGCGCAAGCCGCATCCTGCGGCTTAGAGCGTTATTTGCCCATAGATTCCAAAAAGCCTATATTGTTCTTCGTTCCCTTCATTTTATCCAAAAGGAATTCCATGGCATCCACAGAGTTCATGCTGCTGAGGAAGCGGCGGAGAATCCAGACTTTGTTGAGTTCGTTTTCGCTAAGGAGAAGTTCCTCCCTTCTGGTGCCTGACTTATTAATGTCAATAGCAGGGAAGGTTCTTTTCTCAACAAGGCGTCTGTCAAGGTGAAGCTCCATGTTACCCGTACCTTTGAATTCCTCAAAGATAACCTCATCCATCCTTGAGCCTGTATCAACAAGCGCAGTACCGATGATAGTAAGGCTGCCGCCCTCTTCAATATTCCTTGCCGCTCCGAAAAACCTTTTAGGTTTGTGCAGAGCGTTGGAGTCCACACCACCGGAAAGAACCTTACCGCTGGGGGGTTCGATGGAGTTGTAAGCTCTTGCGAGCCTTGTTATTGAGTCAAGGAAGATACAAACATCACGTCCGTGTTCAACAAGCCTTTTTGCTTTATTAAGAACCATTTCAGATACCTGAACGTGTCTGTATGCCGGTTCATCAAACGTTGAGCTGATAACCTCTGCATTGACAGATCTCTGCATGTCGGTAA